>Ga0208499_1000001_pt1 | contig 286645 bp, 382 predicted proteins | sample CryBogCBE07Jul09_FD_185504 | JGI IMG/M metagenome (GOLD analysis project Ga0208499, IMG submission 185504) | Freshwater microbial communities from Crystal Bog, Wisconsin, USA - CBE07Jul09 (SPAdes) (version 2) | ecosystem: Environmental > Aquatic > Freshwater > Lake | place: Crystal Bog... | reverse complement strand
CCCTTAAACGGAGCGATAGTACCCAGCAAACTTTGATGAACACTGACAACGAATAACGCCACGCGGATATCTAGGGATCGCGACTCGAAAAGCACACGGTGAGAAGTGCAGGTATCAGTCAGTGTTCATCTAAGTTATGTACTTTGTACTGTCTCCTATCGCGGTACATTGCACGGCTAGGTCCGATTGTAGATAGTGATACGACTCTGTTGGGTGCCGGCAGAGTAAGAGATAATGTCTTCTGGCTACTCGGTGGATATAGGGCACCCCGTTTTCTAAGGATACATTATGAACCTGTACTTTAAGCCACATAATGAAAATGTTGGCTATCACTTTGGTAGCAAAGGCATCAAGATCATTGAAGAAAAATATGGTGCACGGTACATGGGTTACTGGTGCACCAAACGTCTAGGTGGCAACTGGCATGAAACTCCAGTAGATGTATTCTATCAACCTAATCCAGACACAAGCAAAGGTCATACACATTACTTCGGCGTCTATTGTGATGCAGCGGATCGTGTGATGATCACTGAGGCTTCTTCCGTATTCTCTAATCCACTTGTTGGTGCTGTATGTGATGATGGCGAAGTGATTGTATCACGATATCGCCATGACTATCAAGAGACTAAAGGCGCAATGATTGATGGTGGTAGAGATTATACCAAAACAAACTGTTGCAAAACTGTTGAGATTGTGGTAAAAGGAGATAAGTTCATTATTAAGGAGAACGTGAATGGATGAGTTGAAGATCAAAACACCAGCAGAGTTTGCTGAAGAGATTGAAGAGTTAGTATGGCAGTATGATATTGATTATATTGATGCTGTTATGCTATACTGTGAACGAAACAATCTAGAAGTTGAGACAGTGGCGTCTCTAGTAAAGGGCAATGCCAATCTGAAGTCACGAATGCAGAGTGATGCAGAGAACTTAAACTTTCTGCCAAAAGTCGCCAGATTGCCTGTATAAATACATTGACACCAGAAGATATATGGTGTACAACAAGATATACATTATGAATACTGTGGATAATAAACATACAACAACTATACAATCATACGGAGAATATATATGGACTTTAGCAATCTCAAGCGTAACAGCGGTTCAAGCATCAACAAGCTTAACGACCAGCTAAAGAAACTCAACACAAACGAAAATCAGTCGAGCAAAGATGACCGCTTCTGGTATCCCTCAACAGATAAGACTGGTAATGGCTATGCTGTTATCCGCTTCCTTCCTGCTCCAGGCGAAGAAGATGTGCCATTCGTTCGTGTGTTTGAACATGGCTTCAAGGGCCCAAGCGGCACTTGGTATATCGAAAAGTCTCTGACCACACTAGGTCAGAACGATCCAGTTTCTGAGTATAACACTCAACTCTGGAACTCAACTACCGATGAGCAGTCACCAGCCCGTAAGCAGGCTCGTGAACAGAAGCGTAAGCTAAACTACGTTTCGAACATCTATGTTATCAAGGATCCTGCGAACCCAGAGAATGAAGGCCAGGTTAAGCTTTTCAAGTATGGTAAGAAGATTTTTGATAAGATCAACGAATCAATGAATCCTGCTTTTGCGGATGAAGAAGCAATCAATCCATTTGATCTTTGGACTGGCGCTAACTTCAAGATCAAGATTCGTCAAGTTGCTGGTTATCGCAACTACGACTCTTCAGAGTTTGAAGCTGCTGGTCCTCTGTCAAAGGATGACAATAAGCTTGAACAGATTTGGAAGTCAGAGCATTCTCTACAAGAGTTTGTTGATCCAAGGAACTTCAAGGACTATGATACACTGAAGCGTAAGTTGCACGCGGTTCTTGGCTTGAATGAAGCGGCTGCGGCTCGTCGTGAAGTCTTCGAAGATCCTATCGCTCGTGCTGAAGCACCTGTACAGCGTCAAGCTGCTGCACCAAAGATTGCAGCCGCACAAGATGATGTGCCATGGGCAACAGATGATGAAGACGATGATCTAGCTTATTTCAAGAAGCTGGCATCAGACTAAATAGAATACTGGAAGAATGGCAGAGTCTGGTTTATTGCACTCGCCTTGAAAGCGAGAGAACCTGAAAAGGTTCCGTGGGTTCGAATCCCACTTCTTCCTCCAGAGTAACTTAGGGGTAGCTTCGGCTACCCCTTTTTATTGTGATGAATCGTCTGATGGATCGTTTGGTCTGTTAGTAAACTTCTCAGCACCAGCAAAACCAATACCAGCAATCACGATATCACGAAATGATTCAAAGATGAACTGTTCAACGTGTAGATGAAAGAATGTATTGGCAATACCTAATGCTATCATGAAGAATGTTGATAGAAATGCGATTACACGCTTTGACGATGGAAAGCCATCAATATCTTTGAGTACGGCTGCTATCCATGGAAAGAACTGGAATAGCCATGTGAATATTTTTGTCATAGAAATACCTTAAACTAAATGCATCGGAGTACCAAATGCCGGTTCATTCGCATTGAAGAACACTGAATATTCATCCGCTCTATTGTGTGGATACATTGGATCTGGTATGCCCCACTGTGTACTTGTGTTTGGTTTCTTGGGTGTAGGTCTTGTAGTTGGCTTTTTCTGTGGCATTGTAGCAGATGCCATTTCACTAGAACTTGTTGAACCTTTGCCCATAGAACTAGACATGGAACCGCTTCCAGAACTGGCGCCAGACCCGCTGGAGAACGATGTTCCAGTGTTTGGTGATGCTTTCGCGTCACTGCTACTTGCCATATCTGACCCGCCGCTGGTGCTTCCTCCATGCTTTGCGATGACACTCTTTAACCAGCCTGGAGTAGATGAACCGTGATAGTCTGGTCCCCATGCTGTTAGTTTTGAATGTGAGTTATCAATATGAAGGTGATTGCCTTCACCACCGATGCCAGTGAATCCTGCTGCGATAGCCGCCTCGGCGATCTTTGTCTGATCACCAGTAACTCCAAGGTCAAGTGCCTTTCTAAGAACGTGTGGATTGTTTGATGCAGATTTTGTGCCTCTTGGTGTTATCCATCCTGCTGGTCTTGCGCCACTAGTGACAGGAATTGTTAGCCCCAATTCGCCTTGAACTTTTGCAAACAAATCTAATGTATGAGTATCAACACCATTAGTTTTGCCTACGAACTTGCGATTGACTGCACCAGTACCGCTAAACTTTTTATCAGAAGTTGCTGGTCCTGCTCCGGACTTCGCTGGTCCTGCTCCGGACCCCGCTGGTCCTGCTCCGGACCCCGCTCCTGCTTTACTCATTTTATCCTTTATTACAGCTTCAGTATCATATCGTCTAAATCCAGGAGTTTTGACTGCCACTGGTCCGTGTACTGCTAATGGTTTACCATCTGCTCCAACTGGAGTTGATCCTGTTGAACCTGGAGAGACAGTCTTAGGTTCGTTTGGATCTGTAATAACCCCACCGCCGCCACCTGTCCACAATTGAGCATCTTGCGCTAATGTCATATTAGCGTATCTACCGTTCATCAATTTTTCTCTAGCGCATTCCCATCCCGCTTGCCAAGACGGAAACTCTGCATAGATCAGCCCGTTTGCTCTTGTTCCTGGTTTTGCTCCGTATTTCTCTAGCAACGAACGATCACCAGAACTCCATAGAATGTTTCCAGGATTGTTGTTACGGTGATTTATGTTATTCTTGCTTCTGCCTTCATTCTCGGCCATCGCGGTTAAATATTTGTCTTGGTCTTCTCTAGACAATTCTTTGAACTTTTTATCGAAGTTTAAAGTAGGAGCCAACTTCTTATAAATCGCCGCAGCACCGCTAACAGCGGTACCTCCCGCTGGAAATCCTCTATTTTGATTACCAATAGAAGCATTGCTAGGTGTAATACCTGTGGGCGCAACAGATGGTTGTGAAGTGGTTTTTACATCTGGATTCTTTTTTCCAAATCCAAACAAACCACCAACAAAACTTGATATTTGAGGAATAAAAAGATCACTGGCAACTCTATGTATCGCTCCAGTAATTCCTTTCTTTACTGTTGTTTTTCCTGCTTGCCAAATTCTACCGACAAACTTTTCAGCGGCGGAAACAATAGATCCTTTTGACATCCAATCAAAGAAAAATAGACCAAAATCGCCACCAAACTCTTGCGCGACGAACATAGCAATATCATCTATTGCTAAAGTGGCCAAGAATCCAAGTGCAATACCTAAAGGAGTTGTTATCACTTCTGCTGGAGGAAAAATCGCGCCTATAGCGATTCCTATGAGACCACCTAGTTCTTCTCCTATCCACATTCCGCCTTTTTGTAAAGGTTTGACGAAACAAGTTGTCAAGATAGCCGCACCTAACTGTCCCAAGTTCATACAAAAGTCTTTAAATGTTTGTTCTGATAGAACTCCCTTTGCAAGCGCGTCTTCTATTGTGTCCATAAACTGAAGAAGGACTAAAACAATTTTCATTATATTGCCTAAACTTCCGCCTATGCTCACTCCAACCCTTTTCAGATAATTCTCTACAGGAGATATAGCCTTTCTTAGAGTTTCTGCTTTTTTAAAAACAGGCTTAACTTCCTGGATAAATGCTTTTATTCTTGCAAGTTGCAGTTTATCTTTGATAATGTTACCAACTTTAGTGATACCAGATTTGGCACTATTAAAAGCCTTGGTCGAAATATGACCAGACCTCATTCTTTGTAATTCTTTATCTATCTCTTCTTTAGAGATGGCTTTTCCATCTTTTTTATACCATATTCCACTAGCAACAATACCTTCTTTTGCCAAAGCCCTTTCTTCAAGACGAGTGTATGCTTTGTTGTCTAATGCGGATTTTCTATCCATAAACATAGAGAACTGCCGCGCGCCCATTGCTGTGACATGCTCTGCTCTCTGCCATTCTGCTCCTTCTGTTTTGTTACTAGAAGTAACAGTGCCGTCAGGTCCACCGCCGCCTCCTCCTTTAGCGAGTAGGCCCAATCCAAGTAAAGCAATCGCGGCCGCGACTTTGCCCATTGATGTGCTGTATGCTTTTTGTGCCTGTTGTATTAGTCCTTTGTCAGAACTTGAACCATTTGAACCATTTTGATTCTGCTTCAATGAGTTTTCTTGTGATTGAATCCCCAAGGTTTCGGCAGTTTTTCGCATCGCTATCATCTGCGCATCAAGCGTTTGTTTTATGGCAATAGATATGTTTCCAACGCGCGAAATTTTTTTATCTATTTCATTTAGTTTTCTAGACACAGTTTGGCGGAATTGCATATCATCTGTACTGATTTTTGTATCATCAGATTTAAAAGGTGTTTCATCAATTTTTTTTACAAAGTTATAAATTCCTGCTAGATTAGGAGAAGTTGCCGAACCAGCGGAAGATTTGTTGCCAGATGTAACGCCTGATGTATTGTTCGAATTGGTGTTTGTAGCGCTGTCGTCTTTATCATTATCTTTGCCTAGCATAGACTTGATAAGTTCTGACTCTAGGCCCAATTTGCCTAACTTTACGGCACCTTTAGATACCGCCTTCGCGCCACCTTTTACCCATTCTGCGATCTTACCGCCTAGTTTCGCTACACCTTCGGCTTCTTCAATAGGATTTGGCATTTTCTACCTTTGTTCTTGTTCTAACAGGTCTTTGATCATGTTCACATAGATGTCACGCTCGAATGGTATCAGATTTTCAATTTCAGCAATAGAATATTTATGATGATGAACCATAAAGAAGATGGTGGAATAGTAGTTGGCCAAGTTTGTATGGCTTAGACCAACGTAAAAAAATCTTCTAACGTAGTCAGTTCGATTACTCGTTCTGTTCCTTTAGAGTTCTTGTATTCGATCTTGTGATACATCTTAGGCATCGTTTCTAGGAACTTTTGAATGTCTTCGTATGCTTTGACAGGAAGACTATCAACAAACTCATCTAGTTCTTCTTTCTTCACATTTTTTATTTCATAAACAGTTTCCGAATCATAAATCTGTTCAATTGCATTCTTGACAACTTCAACAGAAATCTCAGCCAAAGAAAGTTCATCGCTGATCTTATTGAGTTCCGTGGCTGAAGGATACTTCAGAATGAGCCCAACACCATCGTCAAGTTTGATCTTGTTGTTATGATTTTTTTCTGTTTTGATTTCAATTTCGTCCAGTGAAATCTTAAACTTGTATTCTTTGCCGTCTTCGTTGTCAGTATAAACCAACTCGACCACGTTATCCACAGACTTCGCACGAATCTTCAGAAAGAGATATTCAATATCAAAAGAAGTTAGCGTATCAATGTCAACTTTCTTTCCGTCAGGAAAGACAGCACAGTTGTTGATGATCTGCTGAAGCGCACTGATCAAACTCTTTCTATCGCCGCTTGCTTGTGCCATAAGCAAAATCTTTTCTTCTTTCACAAGAAATGGGCGAAACTTGATGTCTTTCTTGGTCGATGGTATAGTCACATCAAATAGTGGTGTTTTTAGTTTAGGTAAAGCCATTATATTCTCCTATAATTTAAGTCAACGTTGTTTGTTGTACTAATGAATTTGTGCTTACTCCACCACCAGCACCAGGATTGGTGATCGTAGTCGCTGCAATTTGACTGGCTGATGCAATGTTTTGTGTATCATTTACGAACTGTGATGGAGAAGAAGATTGTGGATTTGGTATACCAATATTAGACAAACCTGCATTACCAGAAGAATCCGCATCAGCGGTTGATATGCTGTAGTTTGTGGCAATAAAGGTAACATCTGTTTTCAAATACTGGTCTGTTGATGCCCAAGATAGATTTATGCTTCCAATAGACTTGACAAAACAATCTCTAAATGATACTGTTGTTATCTTCTGTTGTGATTCGTTGTATATATAAACGGACAAATTGAACACAACATCACCCTTATATGCCACTTCATAAGGGCTGCCAGCACCTCCAAATAAAGGAACTCCATCATTTAATGTGTTGTAGTTCATGAATGGTGAAGTGGCAGACATCGTTCCTATTACATCATAAAGAACGTTTTCTTGCTCTGCTTCTACCATGAAAGACATTGATATGGGCCCGAATATAGGTCTAAAGGGAACATATTCAATAGGTCCGTATCCATATCTTCTAATCATTTGAGTATCAAGATCAATACTTGGAATATTGAAGTTGTCTGTGAAGAATGACAGTTTGTTCGATAGCGTAGCCGAAGAAGTGAAATCGACTTGGTATAAAGAAGGCTTAACAAGACCGTTATGTAGTTGCGTCTTGAATGCCGAGATATCAAATCCATCTCCGTATGCCATTACCTTGAACCTCTATTGATGATTGCTCTAGAATCTTTCCAGACTTGATCTTTACTTGCCTTAGCAAAGTTTTCAACAGGTAGAAACAATGCGATGTCCCATTCTGCTGGCACGACATAGATAAACTTTGATCGCAAGTGATCCGACAAATACTGCTTGATGCAAGGCTTGATGTACTTATTCGTAGCCGCAGCATTCAATATGTTATAACTGATGTTTAACTTGGCGTTATCGCTCAGATTTGCATCATTAACATACGGATAGAGCATGTCCATCAACTTCGCTCTCAGAACTGGTGGTAGATAGTGCATATTGATACCGAGGAAGCCGTCTGGAGTCTTTTTCAGTGGGAAGATCAATGGGAATCTATCGTAGTAGGGCAAAGTCTTTTTGTGCTTTGGATCGTACTGGAACATATACATTCGACCAACCTGTATCTGATTCGTCAGTGCTGTTTTGTTCGCTAGAAGTCGCGTTTCGGTAATGTTGGAGAGTTTTCTCGCGGTGTCTCTGAACCAGTTGCGTGCTTCTTCGGTTCGCCCAGGAACTTGCCCCTGACGAATGCCTTGTGCTAATGTCTGGTCGAATAATCCTATTGCGATGTCGAATATCCTAAAACTATAAATAATAATGTAGATCGCGGTGACCGCCAAGAAACCCATCTACTCTAACGCTTACAAGGAGCATCAGCTATGTCTATTTATACATCTGATATGGAATGTCGAATATGTTTTCGAGATTTCAAGTCTACTCTATCTCTAGCTAGACACATATTACAAAAACACAATATATCATCAGAGACATATTATCTTACTTACATCGGCGACAACAAATGTGCGATCTGTTCGTCTCATACCAAGTTCAAAGGACTAGGAGTTGGATTTTCATCCACATGTGGACACAAATGCGGCGCAAAGTTTTTTAGAGAAAATCTAAAAAATGATGATATACGCTATGATAAGTTTATCGATAAAGTCAAAACAAATCAAACTAAAATATGGAAAGAACGTTATGCGGATGGCAGTATTGTCGAACTAAAAGAAAAGATGAGAGAAAGCAATACTGCCTCTCATCTTTCTCCGCAAGAACGAAAAGAGCGATACAGTAGATACTACACCTGTGATGAAGAAACTATCGCTAGACTAAATAAAACAGGCGCAGAACAATGTATTAATAATATAACAACAGGAAAAGCTGGATACGTATCCATGTCAAAAGGTAAGTTCACTCCCAAAAATCCAAGTAAGTATATGGGAGATCCCACAAACATAATATACAGAAGTTCTTGGGAACTACACTTCTTTATGTATTGTGACAAGCATCCAGAGATATCAGGATGGGCATCAGAAGAAATGACAATACCTTATGTCTCTCCTATAGACGGTAGATATCACCGATACTTTCCAGACGTACTAATAAAGAAAAAAGACGGCAAAGTTATATTGGTTGAAATCAAACCATATGCGCAAACACAGGAACCAAAAAGACCTAAAACACAAACAAAGCGATACATTGAAGAAGTAAAGACGTATGTTGTTAACCAAGCCAAATGGAAAGCAGCGAAAGAACACGCGGATGACAAAGGATGGGAGTTTGTTGTGATGACGGAAAGAGAACTTTACTCAAAATAGAGAAGATGAACTTGCCTTTCATTTTTTCTCTATAAATAATACATAAGCGTGATGCTATACTTATAGGGAAATAAATGGCTGTCTCCAATATAACCAATAATCCTTACGTTCAACCTGTAAACCAGACAATATTGAGTAACATCACATCATCTGCCACAGGAACGGTGAACAATATCACCAAGAACACACAAGGTGCATTGGGATCTTCTGGATCTATTGCTAGTTCTACAGCAACTTCACTTACCGCTGCTGGCGCTAGTAGTGTGTCTGTAGGAGGTTTAGTTGCCGCTGGTGTTGACAAACTAATATCTGGATCAAGTTCATTCTATACATCTGGTTCTCCAGAGCGAATCACATCAAACGCATTGCAGAATAGAAACTTCGCATCACAAGAGCAATCTAATCCAGAGATAAAAGTAAACTCTAATCAACTTACAACTAATGATCCGGACGATCATTATCCAGAAGACTTAGGTTCTAGTAAATATTTCATGACTCTTTCTTTTGCAAATTATGTGAGAACCAATCCGCTAGGAAACACAACTATCAATCCCGTTTATACTGTCAATCTTCCTCTACCAGACGGCAGCGGCCTTGTTGACAATACTTCCGCGCGCTGGGCAGAAGCAGAATTAGGTTCTTTAGGTAATATATACGATAGTCTTACTTCTACAAGCCCAGCCAGTGCCGCAAATATAGCTTCTGATGCGGCCGCAGTTGGTGCATTATATGCAATATCTCAAGCGGGAACTATGGGAGCAGAAGCTTCTAATCTTGGTCAATCTGCTGCCGGCGTTGCACCTAATCCTAGCTTATCTATGATGTTCACTGGTATTAATTTCAGATCGTTCACTTTCAATTGGCTATTCTCACCTAAAACGCCATCAGAAAGTGTAACATTGAATAATATAATCAAAACAATGAAACAGTTACATTTGCCAAGTTTCACCGCCGGTGGATCAAGTCTTTTGTTTCAATATCCTTGTATAGTGAAGCCTAAAATCAATCCTTCACAAACAGAAACATACATGACGGACTTTAAGTGGTGCGTTATAAAATCCATAAACGTCAACTATTCTCCACAAGATGTTGCGCCAGCATTTTATGCTGGAATAAACTCTCCTGTTTTTATAGCTTTGACTATGGAACTAGAAGAAATGGAATACAGACTGCCAACAGATTACGGTGCATCCACTAATATGGGAGGCACGAATGCCGATTCTGCATTGTTAGGTGTTTTGACTGGCACGCTTTCTTCTGCCGTTTCATCATTGGCTAAAGGTTTCACAAAAGGAACGAGCGACGCAACTCAGGTTGTCACTGGTTTAAATGGCATAGGCGGACAACAAAATCCTGGTAGCGGAGGAAACGGTCAATGACACAATACTTTGCAAAGTTTCCAGTCATCAATTATAATAACACCTCCGCGGTGAATATCATGTCTCGTGTAAACATGACGAAGATGGCTTTGAACTCAAAGCAAGCCTATTATTCTTATGTGATTCCAGATGGCATGAGACCAGATAGTCTATCGTACAACTATTATGACAACCCAGATTATGTGTGGCTTATTGCGCTTTCAAATCAAATCAATGATCCTTATTATGATTACCCATTGGATGACTATGATCTGAACAACTTCATCATTCAAAAGTATGGCAGCATTGCAGCAGCACAACAAAAGATTCTTTATTTTCAAACTAACTGGGCGATAGACGAATCCAACATTTCACCAACTTACTATGCATCACTAGGAGTTGGGCAACAGAAGTATTGGGATCCAAATATAGATCAGAACAACAACATCTATGAGTATGTGAGAAAACAGGAAGATTGGATTGTTACGACCAATATGGTCCAACAAGTTCCGCTTCAGTATTCAACAGAGATTACGACAGAAAGTGGTCTTGTATTAGACACAGAAAACGGATATGATATTACTGCACCAGAAGGTGGATCCGAGTTTATCTCATTTGTCGTAGGAGAACTTGTTGCTCAAAACGGAGTTACTCTGGGAACAGTGAGTTATGTTGATCCCAATGATCAATATATTCTAATACAACACATCGCAGTTACACCAACAGTTGGTCCAATAGTTGGCTTGACTTCTGGTGCATCTGCAACTGTTTCATCAACTCCAGTTACTCTGAGTACAAATATTCCTTCTGACGAACTCATTTACTGGAGCCCAGTCACAGCATATGACTATGAGACAGCAAAGAATACAGCCAACAAGTCAATAAATCTTCTTGACAACAAATATGCCACCCAAGCAACCAAAGAACTTAAAGCATTGTTGTTGACATAACATGACAGCCTCTTATGTAAAATCCGACAATATCAATATACTTGACCTCACGCTTTATTCGCTCGACGGATCAAAGTCGTATGATCTTAGTAGCCAGGTCTTGTCCTTTGATATTTACGAAGATATAATGTTTCCATGCATTCGTGCAGAAATCAAAATCATAGATGCTATCGGGCTATTGACTTCTTTTCCTATTGTGGGTGAAGAAACCATTGATATTGAATTTGGTCAAGAAGGGTTTAGTTTCACAAACTCTTATACCTTTCACGTCAAGGCTATAGAACAACAGAAAACTATGTCTCAAGGCAAGTCAAAGATGTACACTTTGTCTTGTGTCAGCGAAGAGTTTATCACGAACTCGAAGCAATTTCTGGTGAGCAAATATCAAGGCGCTACTGATGATGTTGTAAGAGCAATCTTCAACACAACATTGCAATCGAAAAAAACATTATCAATAGGTGATCCTACAAAGGGCACACAGAATATTCTTTTGAGTCGTATGCGCCCACTTCAAGCGATTGATATGCTTCGCAAACGCGCCGTGTCACAAGATTACATCTCATCATCATATGTATTTTTTGAAAACAAACGTGGATTCAACTTTTGTTCAATTGAGTACCTACTGAATCAATTGCAAGATAATGTCAACGACAAACAGTTCTTCTATGATACCACACAGAATACAGATGTAAGAAACTTGAACACACGAAGTCTCATTGACTTCAAAACCGTATCTCAGGTGAACAACACACAAAAACTGGCACAAGGTGGGCTTAACAATACTGTAAAGCGTTTCGATTTGCTTACTGGTAAAGTATCGTTGACTCAATATATCAATGCCGAGAAGCAACAGCAATTCAAGTTTGCTTCTTCTAATCCAAAGGCATTGAACACATCCCAGTTTGAAAACAAATATGGCAACACAAAATCGACTGCACTATTGGTTCCGCATTCAAGCGATTTGCCGGAGAATTATATTGATTCAACAATCGGTGCTAGAATGGGATTTGTGAACAAGTTATCACAAAATATATTTCAAGCATTCACATATGGTGATATTGCATTGACTGCTGGTGATATCATCACAATCAATACACCAAATCCAACTGGTGCTACTGATAAGCCAGATGATAACAGACTTATCAATGGCAACTATATAATATCTAGAATCAGACACATCATCATAAACAATGCGCCTAATCCAAAATCATATATGGTGTCAATGGAATTGATCAAGGGCTTCTATGATGATTATGCATAATGGAGATATTCTATGACAACAAAAAGAATGGGCGAAGAGCAGTTTCGTTGGTTTATCGGAACTGTAGAAGACGTCAACGATCCACAGCAACTTGGGCGTGTGCGCGTTCGTATCATCAACGAACACGATGATCCTTCGATTCAAACAAATGAATTACTCTGGGCAACACCCATTCAAGATATAACATCTGCTGGTCATAATGGAGTAGGCAAATCTCCTACAGGTATACTAGTAGGTTCTCAGGTGTTTGGATTCTTTCTAGACGGGCAAGAAAAGCAATTGCCGATGATCTGGGGCACGTATGCTAAACTACCAGATGGCACACAAGCAACGAATGATGTGCCTGGTCTTGCTCGTGGTATCAACACACTTAATATACAGAAGTTTGGCACAGAACCAGACTCAGCATATGCAGCAAAGTATCCGTACAATCAAGTGACAGTCACACGATCTGGTCATGTTATAGAATATGACGATACTCCTGGTCACGAAAGAGTCCGCGTATTTCATAAATCAGGCACATACACTGAAATAAATAGTGCAGGACAAAGTGTTTCCAAGATTGTTGATGATGGATGGGAAATCATAGTCAAGAATAAACATGTTTTTGTTGGAGGCGACACTACAGTTATTGTAACTGGAAACTGCAACATGATTGCTAATAGTATTACAATGACGTCTGCAACAGACATTTCAATGTATGCTCCAGGTGGATTGCATGTTCTAGGTTCTGGTATAACTACAAGCGGCGCCATTGTTTCTGATTTATACCCATCAGGAACATTCACAACACCGACAGGCGATAACGTATATTTTGATAGTGGTATTATTACAGGAATAGATTAACCATGGCATCAACTCCACCAGTAACTACATCAAATCTTACGGATTCGATAACAGCACTAAATGCTACTGCTCCTTTGGCTATTAATATTCCTCCATTTAGTCAAAGCGAAATTGACTTGATTACTGCATCTGTGCAGACTTCTTTACAGATTGCCAAGATCAATAGTGACATTCAAGACATCGATGTTAATATTGAACATATCAACAAACTCACTGCACAGATTCAATATACAACGAATTGTGATAACTTACAGAAGATTGTAAAGCGTAATCTGGCAGGCATTGAATCAAAAGCTAAAAAAGCAATACAACATGAACTGGATATTGTAAAGCAATATCTTCCCATTTCTAGTTTACCTTCACCTAATCCTGTATCTATTGTTACATGGTTGGGAAAATTGATACTTGGTCCAATATCACCACAACTTGAAGCACAGATCAAGTATACACTTGCTATTGTCAAACTTGGAATTGCAGTAGAAAAACTAGTAGTTGCCGTTGAGGCGGCAGCGCCTAGACTTGAAGCATGTGCTATTCAGACTTTACATCAACTACAGAACGAGATTCTAAATCTAGAAAATCAAGCAATATCTGCCGTAACTAAACCAATCAATACAGTTATAAATAACATTGATACGGCGGTATCTCAGTTGCAAAATGCTGCTATTAGCGCAGTTACAGGTGCTTTAGGCAATAATAATATTGTGACAAATACACTTGTCAGTCAAATCAATGCAGTATCAAAAGCAGTTGATATTACAACAGGTACTGCTGCATTAAGTGTTGTTAATGGCATACAATCAACAGTTTCATCTGCCGCTGCTCCTGCTCTACAAAGAGTAAGCCAGATGCAACAACAAGTCACAACTTTATTAGGATCATCTGGCTCAAATGGATATCCTATATACGACACTTCAAACACTGCGAACTTCTTAACTAGCGCGGTTGCTATTGGAAACACACACGCAGAGTTTTTGCAAAATTACGTATCAAACGTGACAATAACATCTTCTCCATTTACTGGCACCGTGACTTCTGGCAATAATCAGATTATACACTATGATGTAAACACGGCCGTATCAATCGGTCAAGTGTTGGTTGCAGCCGATGGATCTATTCCAGCAAATACAACAGCAGTGTCTATAAGTAATACGCCTGGTTCATTCTCTGCAACTATCAGTACATCACAGTCCTCTGTCTTAACGATGTCGCCTATAGATAGTAATGTTGTGATTGGTTTGGCATTGACATCAACTGATCCCGCATTTGCTAATGGTTGTACAGTTACGAACGTATATAACAATCTAGTTACTGTTTCTGCTCCTTATTTAGGAACAACACCAAACACGATTACTTTAAACTATATTGTAAATGCTATTATTATGTCTAATAATGCTACATCATCAAATACAAGTGCAAGTATTACATTCAATCAAATACCAATTCCCGTAGCAGGAACATAATATGGCACAGTCATCGTTTAACCAAGACAAGTTCACACCTACAGCCTCACAGTCGCTTCTTTATAGCGATCTGTTCGACAACTTTGTGGTGCATCCAGAATTGCATGATCTTGTCATAAAAAAGAACGAAGACGCGGTAAGTCAGTCGATTCTAAATCTTATTTTAACAAACAAATATGACCGCCCGTTTCAACCAGATATAGGAGGAAACTTGCGCAACTATTTGTTCGAACCTATTAGTTCTATCACTCAAAGTGGTATTCAGATTGAAATAGAAAACATTATCGCAAACCATGAACCAAGAGCAAAATTAATCTCTGTTATTGCTACTCCATATGAAGAGCAAAATGCATATGCGATCACTATCACATTCTATATTGTAAACATAAATAAACCTGTTACGCTTTCTACAATCCTTTATCGCATTAGGTAAACCATGGCAAATACCAGCATTACATTGACTTCATTAGACTTCGCTGATTATAAAAACAGCCTGAAGACTTATTTGCAGTCACAGCAGCAGTTTCAGGACTATAACTTTGATGGTTCGAACCTCAGTGTAATTCTAGACCTATTGTCATACAACACATATCTAAATGCGTTCTATATGAATATGGTCGCATCAGAAATGTTTTTGGATACTGCACAACAACGCGACTCGGTTGTTCTTCGTGCAAAAGAACTCAATTATGTACCTCGTTCGTTTAGATCATCATATGCTCTAATTGATATTGTTGTTGCGAATGTTCCAAACAATCCAGTCATTCTGACTATTCCAGCGGGCACATCGTTTACTGGTAAAGCAGGATCAAACAACTACACATTTTCTACAAACCAGAATATTGTTGTTCAGGCAAATACAGATGGAAACTTTTACTTTTCCAATGTGGAAATATATGAAGGAACTTCTGTAACCGACACTTTTATAATGCAACCACAGACAAACACCAATGTCCAATACTTCACATTGTCAAATCCAACGATTGATACAACATCATTGACTGTAATCTCTGTTGAGAATAATGGCGCGAATGTTATTCCGTATATTCAATCAACTTCTCTACTTGATCTAAACTCAAACTCTGCTGTTTACTTCTTACAAGGAGCAGATAACAGTCAATATCAAATCATCTTTGGTGACAATGTTGTTGGTAGAAGACCGATAGATGGTGCTGCTATTGTTGCAACTTATCTAACAACAAACGGTCAGTTACCAAATGGTATCTCATTGTTTACTCCAAATGGCACAATTGGTGGTTCATCAAACATCACAGTATCTACATTATCACCAGCACAAGGCGGTGACATTGGCGAAGACATTGAATCAATCAGGTTTAATGCTCCTCGCTATTATGCGACACAAGAACGTGCGGTCACAACATCAGACTATGAAACACTTCTTCAAGTAACATATCCAGAAATCGAATCAGTATCGGTGTATGGGGGAGAAACAGTAACACCTCCACAATACGGCAAAGTGTTCATCTCATTGAAGCTATATAACTTTGATAATATTCCACAAGATAAAGTCACAGAATATTCACAGTTCCTTGCAACTCGTGCGCCATTGACTATTATTTCTGTGTTCGTTGAACCAGACTACACGTATGCTTCTGTTGCTACCACTGTCAAGTACAATATCAATCAGACAACACTACAGCCAGCAGATATCTCTACATTCGTTACATCTGCTATTCAGACTTACAATCTACAGTACCTTGACAACTTTGCATCAACTCTACTATATTCGCGTCTGGTAGAAGCAATCGATTCTGCACATCCAAGCATCATTTCAAATCAGACAGAATATTCTGTTATGAAGAAACTATTGCCAACATCTGCAACACAGAACTATACATTAACGTATAACATGCCATTCAACACTGAAGGGCAATCAGGAACTACTGTAACCAGCACTCAGTATATTGTTGATGGTGTTTATTATACCATTGAAGACACAGGCGCTTCATTTAATACCATTACACAAACATACACAGGCAATCTGATCGTATCTGGTCAGCCATCGAATGTTGTTGGTACTGTTGACTTCACTAACGGTGTCATTACACTAACCAACTTCTTTGTTGACTCATATGTAGGTGATGCTATTCGTTTCTATTGTCAGTTGCCAGAAAATGTCAAAGATGTTTCAACATCACAGAATGTTATCTTTGAGATTCCAAATGACGAAATCATTGTCAACGTCCAAATCGTAAGGCAGTAAGTTGAGCCAAGTCGAACAAACTATATCGAATCTGATTCCATCACAGTTCCCTTCATTCTATAATGAACAGGGACCTAATCTGATTGCATTTATAACCGCATATTATGAATGGATGGAACAGTCATATGATGTGATACAACTAACTGTTATTGATTCGACTAGTGAGTTTGCTAATAACGAAGTTGTATACCAATCAGACTCAACAGGTAATATCATATCATCTGGCACAGTTGTGAGTATATCAGGTTCCACTATCACTGTCAAGAACATTTCTGGTACTTTTTTATCTAATACACAAATATATGGTGCAGCGTCAGGTGCTGTTGGTTCTGTAGCTGTCGCTGGTGCGCCTGTGCTGCTTGGTAATCCTATCTATATGGCTAGACAGCTAATGTCTTATGCTGACGTGGATACCACTCTGGATGACTTCCTGGTGTATTTTACCGACACATATCTAAGTGGCATCCAGTACACATCACTAGCAGACAAAAGACTTACCGTAAAGAAAGTCCTTGATCTATACAGAGCAAAGGGTAACATTCGCGGGCTAAAGCTTTTGTTCAATCTGGTGTTTGGTGAAGATATCACTGTTTATCTACCAGGAGAAGATATTTTCACAACATCTTCTGGCACATGGATTGTTCCACAGTATCTAGAAGTCACTGCATCACCACGTAACGCAAGCTTTGTCGGCAAGACTGTAACTGGTGTTTCGTCTGGTGCAACTGCATTCGTTGATCATATTGTCAAGCGCAAGATCGGCGCACAGCTAATCAATCTATTTTATATCACAAATGTTTCTGAAAAGAACTTTCAGACTGGTGAACTACTCAGCTATGATAACGATCTAACCAACGTTCCTTTTGTCCTTGGTTCACTCAGCGAACTTATCGTGCAAGAAGGCGGATATGGTTTCAATGTTGGTGATATTGTTCCACTTAATGGACAGTTCGGGGCACAGGGCACAGGTCGTGTTACTGGTATTTCAGACGTAACTGGTATCGTTAGTTTCATAAGAAATGATGGTGGCTGGGGATATGCAAATAATGCAAATGTTTTAATATCAAACACTGTCATTGGTCTGTCGAACGTTCACACAACACTACCTACAAGTCAGGCGCCATTTGAAAAGTTCTCTAACGTAACTTTTGTTAATCCATCAAATCTATCTGCAAATCTATATGCAAACTCTTTTGCTTATGGTGCAAATGCTGCTGTTGCTGTTTATGGTGTTACTGGATCATTTACAACAGGCGAGACAGTTACTACATCAGATGGCATTACAGCGAATGTAATAACATATTCATCAAATACTCTTGTTGTTACTGGATTATCAAATAGCTATTTTGGTACTGGTGTTACAGTAACAGGTCAAACATCTGGTGCCACTGCTACAGTAAACAACTTCACCACAGAGATTGGTGTTATTGGATTGACTGGCGCGCTCACAAACGCATACACATATGTTGTAGCGAACTATCCACGATACTTGACAGTTACAAGCAACACTGCCGCATTTGTTCCTGGTGAACTAATCTATCAGAGTAATGGTAGCGCGAATGTTGCCACAGGTATTCTATTAGCAGCAAACTCCTCGCAGTTGACATTGAACGTATCAAACGGTGCGTTCGTCACTACGTATCAAGTAGAAGGCAATGTGTCTAGCGCAAATGCTGTTATTTCTGCTGTCTCTGCTGCACAGAACGTTTCGGCCAATATCATCAGCATTTCAACTGGCACTTATGCGAATATGGTGTTGGGAGTAATCAACTCATCTGAAACGATCTTTGATTACACCGATATGATTGGTGGATATAATAGTAACGGTCAGCTATATCTTTCATTATCATTAAATGCTATTAGTTATGGATTCCCTAAGTTTCCATCGGCAAACTTGACTGTTGGTTATTTAAATGATATTCTATCGTTCAGCGTTCTACAAGTTGGCGAGATTGAATCTATTTTACAGACAAATCCTGGTGAAAACTATAATCATTCACCATATGTCGAAATCTATCAGCCATATGTGGCGGCACTTAACAAACAAGATTATGTAATCACTATTGCAAACTCTAGCGGTTCTTTCCTCTTAAATGAAGAAGTCACGCAGAATGTTGCAACAAATAATGCCATAACTGTAAATCTCACCACAAAGCCTTCATTTACTGTTGGTGAGTCTGTATATCAAGTAAACAGTACACCTGCTGGCACATATCTTGCAAATAGCGTTAGTTCTATTCTGTTGGCCAATACAGGTGCACCAAACTTTACTTCTACCTTTGCTGCGAATAACTATATTCTAATCGGCGGTAAAGACTTACGATTTGTCACTAGTGTTATCAACTCAACGGCATTACAACTAGCATCAGCACCAAGCACCGAGAATGTCGCATCTTCTGTGTCTATTCTATCTTCTATTGGTGTGGTATCGAATATTCCACAAGCGAATGTTCTTTATGTCTCTAGCCCTATTAATACCGCCAACGTTTCGAATACAACAACATTTGTGGCTTCACAGAATGTTTTCGGATTAACGTCACTCGCAACATCAAATGTAAGTTCAGTCGGTCTCACATCATATGGCACAGCGATTGGTAAAGTTCTATCTGTAAATAATAATGTGATGAGTGTTCGTCGTTGGTCTGTCAATCAAGATTTTAGTGTAACTGGAAACAATATTGTTGGTGTACAGAGTGGTACTTCCGCAAATGTTGTTTATGTCGCCGCAAACACAATATCAAGCTATGCAGGCGATAATGCAAATGTAACGGCAAACGTTGTTACAGAAACAGGTACTGTCACATCACTTGCCGTTCAAACATCTGGTATTGGTTATGTCAATGCTGAAACTGTTACATTCTCATCGAATGATGGAACAAGAACTGGTACAGCTATTGTCAATCTAGGCAAACAAGGTGTTGGCGCTGGGTTCTACTCATCGACAAAGGGCTTTTTGTCTGCTGATAAGTATCTACAAGACGGTGAATATTATCAGACATTTTCTTATGAGATTAAATCATCACTCGATCCAAGTCAGTATGAACAAATGGTAGAAGATGTTGTTCACATGGCAGGAACTAAGTTGTTTGGCGCTGTTGTAAAAACAAGTACAATATCCAAGCAAGTGGAAATATCTAACGCTAACACTGGTCCGACTACACATTAGGATTAATAATGGGAACTACTACTCAACTACTCACAAACAAATATAGACTTCAGAATGCTCAGGCGTTTGTTAACTCTGTGTCTTCTGGATATTATGTATTTGCGGGTCAAGCTGGCACATGGACAAATGGTGTTCCTACACTATACGATAATCCAAACACGACCGAGTTTACTGCATACAACACAATGCTGTTCGGTAAAGCATTGAACTCCTCAGATGCTTCATTGATGATTAGTGGTGTTGCATGGGGCTCTGGCTCAGTTTATGCAATGTATGATGACCAGAATACAAATCTTATTAATGAAAACTTTTATGTATACACATCAATAGGCACACCAGCGACTTATTATTATGTATGGAAGTGTCTATACAACAATAACGGTGCAGCATCTACAGCACAGCCACTATACAGCGATACGATTGCTGGTGATCCATATTATGAAACATCTGATGGATATCAGTGGAAATATATGTACAAGTTCCCCGCTTCGTTGTATAATACTTTTGCTACTGGCGGATATATTCCAGTTTTACCTGATGCCAACGTAACAAGCAATGCAGTTTCTGGTGCAATCGACGTTATTGTTCCTGTTGATGGAAATAATAATATCACAGCAACAACTGGCTCTGGATATAACAACTATTACAATAATACATTTTCAGCGTCATCTGTGACAAATACCACATATCCTTTGATTGTTCTTCCGACAGACGCATCGAAGACTAATCAGTATTATAATGGCTGCTATCTATATGTGACTTCAGGCACAGGTGCTGGTCAATATAAGCAAGTCACAAGCCACTATTCAAACACAAGTGGCACATATCTAACACTTGCTTCACAGTTTTCTACCGCACCAACCAATGGCTCTCAGTATATTATTGCTCCTGCTGTTACGATTCTGAATAGCAGTGATGCAAATACCTCTGCGGCTGCAATCGCTCTAGTCAATGCGGCTGCTGGTAATAGTATCTATCAGATCCAGGTTCTAAATCGCGGTACTGGTGTATATGCTGCTGGAGCGTATGTAAACGTTTCTCCTGCTGTTGGTGTGTCAAACACCGCAACGATTCGCGTCATCGCTGGTCCAGAAGGTGGCCATGGTTCCAACGTAGCAGCCGAGTTGTTTTGCAATACAGTTGGCCTAAGCATCACATTCGCCAACTCAGAAAGTAATACAATCCCGACGGTAAGCGATTATCAGTCTATTGGTATTATTCGCAATCCATTATTCTCTAATGTTACGTTTACTGTTTCTGGAAATACAGGATTATTCACTGTAGGTGAGACAGTCACACAAACAATCGGTAATACTGTTTCGACTGGTATTGTCAAAGATGCTTCGCCATTAGAAATCACCAATGCAAGTTCTACATGGGCAGTGTCAACAAATAGTTCTTCTGGTCTGATCCACGGCACAACTTCAAATACATATGCTCAGATTACAGCATTTACTATTAGTGGCAAAACAAAACCATTTACCACATTCACACAGTTCTATCAATATAGTGGATATTATACCACAAGCACTTTTAGTTCTGGTCAATCTGTTTATCAAGGCAATCCAACGGTAAACTCTATTGCTAACTCGACAAGTCAACTTGTGGCAAATGCAATCTATTATGCAGGTAATGCAACAACCGTATATGTCACAGACAAGTTTGGTCCAATCTATTCAAGCAATACGATCAACTCATTCTCTGTGGCCGCTAATGGCACTGTCACATCACAAGACACTCAATCATTCACTATAAATACAGTAACACCACCAGATTTGGTACCAGAAAGCGGCGATGTTCTTTATATTGAAAACTTTACGGCGATCAATAGAGCAAATACACAATCTGAGACCATTCAGTTGCTTCTAAACTACTGAGGATTATAATGCCAATCAATACTGATCTTTCCGTATCACCATATTTTGACGATTATGTCGCAAACGAACAGAACTATTATCAGGTTCTATTCAAGCCAAGTGTGGCGGTACAAACTCGTGAACTTAACGTTCTTCAGAGTATTGTTCAGAATCAGATTGAACAGTTTGGTGACAACATCTTTGATAGAGGTACTATCGTCAAGGGATGTAACTTCCAATACTTTACCAGTTATCCTTATGTAAAGATCAATGACCTTACTGTCGCCGGCGGAAAAGCTTTAGTTAATAACTATGTTGGTTTATTCGCCACCAGTTCTTCGACTAATCTAACGTCATATATCGTCGGTTCAAATACTGGTTATCTATCACAAGCACCATTTCTTAATACGTTGTTTGTCAACTATACGAACTCTGGTGCAAATAACAACCAGACTGCATATTTGCAGAATGATATTCTAACACTCACAGACGCAAACGTTTCGATCTTCGCGGTCAATGTTCCTGTTGGTGGTGTCGCTGCTGGTATTTCTAACTCAGATTCTGTTGTGTTCTTGTCAGCTATTGCCGTACAGAACTCAGCATCACTTGGTAGTGGTCAAGCACTTGTTGGTAATACTGTTTACACAGGAACTTATCCAGGTACAGTTCGCGCAACTGTTGTTGGCGTAAATACAACTGCGATTGTAAATACGATTGTCCTCAATCTTGCACCATTCTCAAACAGTTCATCATACGATATCTCAAATACTTCTGTAACTGCAAGTGCATGGACATTCGCAAATAGTGCAGCGATTAAGATTGGTAACTCATCAGTAACAGTTGATCCTTCTGCCACGATTACTGGTATTATTGGTTCTGGTGCAAATGCTGTTGTATCTACTTCGGCTACAGGTCAAATCCTTTCTGCTTCGATGGTAACTCAAGGTAATGGATATGTCATTCCTCCTTATGTTACAGTCAAGACTGCAAATGGTAATGCTACTGTCGCGCAGATCGCAGGCAACACATCGCTTCTTACTGCACAGAACTATGCCGTGCAGGTTACTGTTGCAAACACTGCAACATCTGGTAGCACTGGACCAGTTGGCTTTGGATATGCGTTCTCCGTCTCTGGTGGCGTGATCTATCAGAAAGGGTACTTCGTTAACGTTGCACCACAATCTGTTGTGGTATCAAGCTACAGTCAATATCCTGACCAAGTTGTTGTTGGATTTAATACATCCGAAACAATCATCAATAGTAATATTGATGAAACTCTGCTTGATAATGCAACAGGTCAACCAAACTTCGCTGCACCTGGTGCTGATCGTCTTCAGTTAACACCAACACTCGTTGTCATCAATGCGGCTTCTGCTTCAGCGAACACACTATTCTTCCCAATCACTGCATTCTCGAATGGTCAGCCATATCTACAGAATCAGCAAACAATCTACAGCGCCATTGGTGACAATATTGCATCTAGATCGTTTGACACAAATGGCAACTTCTTGGTTGATCCATTTACATTTGCTTCAACTGTAACTGCACTAGACAGTTCAACGAACTCAACTTCACAATCACAGACATTCAATCTTGTTGTTGATCCAGGCGAAGCATACATTTCTGGTTATAAAGTCCAGACGTATTCAAGCTTCTTTCTACAAGCCAACCAAGGCACAAATACTGTAACATCGAACGCACTATTCACCACATTGAACTATGGCAACTACATCAATATTCAACAGATTGGTGGTATGTTTGCATTCAATACTGGTGACTACGTAACACTATACGATACTGCAAAGACATTCCTTTCAAACAATGCTGCTTATTCATCAGGTAATACAACACCAGTTGGTAACGCAATCGGTACAGCGCGTATTCGTTCGCTAGTGCCACAGTCTGGAACACCAGGCAGCCCAAGCTATGTTGCTTCGCTATATCTTTATGATATCGATCTATATCCTGGCAAGAACTTTCTAAACGCACAATCTGTTTATTATAACAATGGTATCAACCAGGGTATTGCTGATATTGTTCTCGTAAGCAATCCAACAATAAGTTCAACGAACGTTGCGATTCTTTCATCAGCCACCAACTCGACAATGCTATTCCCAGTTGGCGCAAATAACGTTTTAAGCACTGCGAACCACTCGTTCAACTATCAAGGCTTGTTCTCAACAGGAACATCTAACGTTGCTGTTAACGCTGCTTCGGGTGTTATCACGCTTCAGCTTGGTGCTGGAGAAATCTTCCCATACGGTAATGGTGCAACACTATCAAACAATCAGATGCTAGAACTAAGTCTAGTGTTCACTGGTTCGAATGCACAGGCAAATGCTAACGTAAGTTCATTGACTTTGATTACCAGCACATCTAACACAATCGTTACGGTAAATGCTGGATCTACATCATCACTTTATGCTGGCGAATATCTCAAAATCTACTCAAATACTGGTGGAGAAATCAAGAGAGTTGCAACCGCTAATGCTAGTGGTGGTGCAATCACTGTTGATACATTCCCAGCAAATGCAAACACTTCTGCAAACGTTGTGGTGTTCTATCCAAAGAACGTACCAGTGGCTTTGCCTACTGGTTCAGTCACAGTATCAGCGAATGGTTCAAAACTCTCCATCAACCTTGGAGCAGCGATTAACACCACATCATCAAACGTATCTATTGTTACACCAGTATATGCCACTGGCCAGTCAGTCACACAAAAGACACCAAATCGCGATACCACTGTAGCAATCAACGTTGCAAATGCTGTCAACTCAAATACTGGTCCATGGGCACTAGGCTTCCCAGACATCTTCCGTATGAAGAAAGTCTATAAAGCACCTGCTTCAAGTGTTATTTCTGGTAGCACAGTTGTTACAGCAAACGTAGCAAACTCTGCATCTATTCCTTCAACTTGGATTGATGTCACAACAAACTTCTATGTTGATCACAAACAAAATCCAGACTTCTATGATATGGGGTATCTACATTTAACTCCAACGTCACAGCTTGCAATCAATACAACAGATGCATTGGTAGTACAGTTTGATCACTTCACCGAAACTGGTGGTGGCTTCTATACACGTAGTTCATATCCAGTAAATGATGCTCAACCATATGCAAACATTACAGCAACTTCAAGTGGTTATATCAACACTCTTGAAATCTCTGAGATGTATGACAGTCAGGGCAACTACTACGATCTAATCGATTATGTTGACTTCCGTCCAAGTATTGCAAATACTGCTAGTATTACAGTAGCTAATACTGCCAAGTCAACAATCAATCCTATCGACTACGGTGCATTGACTACACAGATTCTAACTGGTACATTGACAAGCGGCAACGTAACAGTCAATGCTATCTCAAATACATCTGTAATCACCGTCGGTACTTCAGTATTCGCAACCAACTTTGGCATTCCAGTTGATGCAACTGTTGTGTCTATTGTCAACTCTACTGCGATTAATATTTCTTCAGCCGCTACCTCAAGTGGTTCAGCAAATCTAATCTTCAGTGGTGAAGTTGTCAAGTTCGGTACAGAACCACTTAGCACTTCGTATCAGTTCCCAACACCAGGTACCGCACACTCTGCAAACCTTGTGAACTATCAGGGGCGCGTTGATCGTCTGGTAGTTGATACAAATGCAAATATCGTTTCTATTCCTGGCACACCTGGTTCAACTAAGTTGGTACCACCTGCTGAACCAGCGAATACGATGACAATCAATCTGGTATTCGTTCCACCATATCCTTCTGTACCACAGAAGCTAGATCAGAACTATACAAATATTATTGATAAGCATGTTGCTAACGAAATCTATTCATTTGCTCGTGTTGCAAATCACACGATTTCTGTGCCAACATCTTCTACAACAAATACACAAATCAGTCAGCCACTTGTTTATACTATGTCTGATATCAATAGCCTTGCGAATCGTATTGCTGCACTAGAACAGCAAGCAAGTCTATCTGCACTAGAACAGAGCGTAAGCGGTCTAGCGATTCCATCATCAATCAATGGTGCTATCAATCGCTTCAAGTATGGCTTCTTCGCTGATACTTTTCAGAGCAACAACTACACCGATGTGAACAATCCACAGAACACAACAATGATTGTTAACAACGAAGTAGTTGCAACTGTATCTTCTTACAATGTAGGCTTTAACTTTGATACTGCCGATGACACACAATCCGGTGTTACTGGTTCACTATTGACGCTTCCGTATAGTTCTGTGCCACTATTTCAACAGTTGGTTGCAACTAACTCTACTGCATATGTTCCACCACCAGTGACATATACAGGTACAATGTCAGTATCACCAGCAACATTTACCATTCTAACAAACGTACAATCAACACTAGGCACGACATATTCTTCACTAGGATATCCATCAACTGGTTGGTACTTGTGTAGTGCAAGTGGTATGGATCTAGGTGGCTGGAGTTCATTCTTGCGTTCATATGCAATCTGGATCGGTTCTGGTTATGATATTATAACAAATGTTTTTCAAACTGTTGTGAACTTCCCGACAACTGGTACATATTCATTCCAGTTTGCGGCAGATGATACGGGCAGCGTTACACTCGACTCAACTGTTCTGATATCAGGCGTTTCGTATAACACTATACAAACCGCATCACATTCAGTTTCCGCTGGTCAGCATACTATCATTATGTCAATCACAAATACTATTCCAGTTGCTGCTGGTGGTGCATTGGTAATATATAATCCAAACGGCACAATCTTGTGGTCATCAGCACAAGCAGTAGGAACATAATAATGGCAGGTTCTATTTACTCAGTAACTAATGGTGTTGTAGGATTACCAAACGGGTACACAAACTTGGCTGTACCTCAAGGTTCTATTATAACTCCACCAACTATTGGTCCAGATACACCACTCACAACACCACTCGGTGTAACTGTTGCTGTAGAACAACTTGCTCGTGCCAGCAACTATACCGCATCAAATCAAGCATTCAATCTTTCTGCTACTGGATTGAAGCCAAACACTATTCATACATTCACATTCAACGGAACAAACGTTTCTTCTATGTGTCAGCCGACAGGTGGTGTTCTTGGTGGTCAGTTAATCACAGATGCTAATGGTGCAATCTCTTTCACTTATTTCTACAACTCAGGCATTTCAACTGGGACTAACGTGACCGCCACACAATCATTGATAAATAATCTGATTGGTAATAAGATAGGGCTGTTGAGTAGCGCAGATGGCACGTCAACTGCTCAGGTGACAATCACTATCGCACAACCAACACCACGGTCTTGGCGCCGTCGAGAACCCAGCCTGGGTCCACACGGAACGTTTTTTTAATCTGATAGGGCTATAATGTATATCAACTCGCAAACATTTTATTTGGATCCAAACTCAGTCAATCAGAGTGCTACGGTATTTCTGACAAGCGTTGATTTGTATTTTCAGGCAAAACCTAGTGCTACAAACAATGCATCTGGGATTAATAATCCAACAGTAACGATCAGCGTTTCGCCTACAGATTCTAATGGTGCTCCACTATTCAACTCTGTTCTCAGTGGTTCGGTTGCAAATCTTCCATATGCATCTATTAACGTAGATGCAACATCAGCAACTAAAACAACTTTTACGTTTCCTGCTCCACTCCAGTTAAATACTGGAAAAACATATGCTATCAACGTTCAAGCAGATGACCCTGCATATATTCTTTGGACTGCACAAGTAGGCAATGATATTGTAGGCGCTGCACAGAACACAGGGTTTACTGGCTTCGCTGGCGGTACACCAGGGCAACTATTTGATTACGGCAATAGTGGCAACATTACTCCTGTCAATAATGCACAGTTGAAGTATGGTGTTAGTGTTGCACAGTTTAGTTCAAATAACGCGACATATCAACTTGTCAATGGTGATTATGAGTTTTTTGTTATCACAAATCAAACAGGTTCATTCTTGGGTGGCGAAAGAGTTTTTCCTCTAGTCGCAAATCTTACTGGTACAGTTGCATTCAGTTCAGGTAGCAATACGGTAATCGGAACAGGAACATCATTCCAAAGCACATTCGCGACTAATACTCAGCTTATCGTGTATACAAGCGCGAACACTTATCTAGTCCGTAATGTTGTTGCGATTGCCAATAATACAACAATGACTGTCGATCAGGCTTTTCCAAGCACAAACACTTCAGCAAGTTTCTTTACTGCTCCTATTGGTGTGTCTTATTATAACAACCAATCAGCTAACGTTTTGTATCTGTCCAACTCGACGGCATCAAACTCAAACTACCTCTTTAATAGAGGAACATACTTTACTGCTACTTTGACAAATGGCAATAACCAATATACTGGATTGTCATCAACGACAAATCTATTTGTTGGTCAGCCAATCACCGCAAACGTTGCTGGTATTACTACGGGAACAACAATCTCGGCTATCATCAATACTTCAGCGATCAATGTCTCAACTTCATTTACAGGCACAACTGGTACTGCTCAGGTATATTCATTGACGCCTGTTGTTGGTGAGTTCACGGGATCTACTGCATACATTTCATCTATTGTTAACTTTCCTGTTGGATCGTTTCAGCCAGAAATCGTTATCAATACTCCACAAAGCGCAACATATGCATTAAGTTCTCAGTTTGCATATTCAAGTTCGAACACATATGCACTAACTCCAGTGCAAGCAGCCGTAAACTACGCAAACAATACAGTTTCTGGTTATAACGCTGTTGTGGCATCAAGATCACATGAAGTTGTGGCAGCTACTAACACGCTCTACGGCGTGAGAAATAAATCTGGTGTATTGAACATCACTCTCGCTCAAAACACTAGCGGTTCTATCTATAGCAGCCCTGTTGTTACCTCAGAGGGTCTAGACGTTTATTCTAGCGCGGTGACAATCAACAATACACTAGTTGGTGAAACTGCTCCTGCTTCTGGCTTAGCCGCGTCTAGACACATCACAACCAAGATCAACTTTGATTCGACTTATCCTGCACAGGATCTTGTTGTACAAACGATTTCTTATATTCCCGCTGGCACATATGTTCAGCCTTATGCAAAGATTTACAACTCACACGATTCAGATGGATTTAATGCAAAAGAATGGACGCTTCTGTATCCAGCAAACGCATCATCTAATGCTGTCAGTTCACCAGTAACCAACAACTATATTGCTCAGAGTTGGGGTCTTCCTGCATTTCCACCAAGCGCATACACAGCAAATGGTTCTGTGACTGTTGGTGTTGCATTCTCAGCTACAGCAAACGCGGTAGTGACTGGCGCTAATACTAACTTTGGTACTGAAATCCCAGTCAATAGTGTTGTCAAGATTTGGAATCCACTTATTCCATCAAACTACGTTATTGCTGCCGTAACTTCTGTTACCAGTAATACTGTGCTAACCCTTGACACCGCAGTATCAAACACAAGTATTCTCGGTCAACCTGGTTATTATATCGATCTGATCAATGATCCATCACAGACATTTAATAATCCACAAAATCAGAATATTGCAAGATATTACAATACTTCGTTAACACCTGTTGATGGATATGATACTTTACAAGTCAAGCTTGTATTGGTTTCAAATAGCACTTCGGTAACACCTCGTGTTGCAAGTCTAACTGCTATCGGTACAAGTTCATAATGCAAACTCTTATTCAGACCAATGTGCCTGGACTATGCAGAGATTCACGAACGGGTGCTATCATAAATAAAAACATTGGCGAGTTAAATCAGCATTTGACAGAACGCAATCGTTTACTTGAAAATGAAAAAACAAATAAGCGTATCGATGATCTTTCAAATGATGTTAATGAAATAAAAAATCTTCTCAAACTTTTGGTAGCAAATAAAGATGTCAATAGCAACAGCTAACGTTAGTACCACAACAGGCACATTCTATAACTGGATTCAGACAACGAATCAGTTGTGCGCGAACTTGTCACTTAGTATTTTAACGGCAAACTCAACTCTTGGTGTCACCTCAGGTAATGCTTATGTGAATGGACAGTTTTCAGCCAACACTTTGATTGCACTTGGTAGCATTCAAGGTGGAAACAATACTGTATCAAACACACTTATTGTCACAAGCAATGTCACAATGAACACTGCCACATATGTTGCTGGTCAAACAGTATTAACGACAGGCACAGCAAATCAGATTGTTGACAAGTTTCCACTTACTTCTTTTCGTAGCGCAAAGTATCTACTTCAGATTGATACGGGTATTGGACACCAATGCACCGAAATCATGGTTTTACAGGATGGTGGAGCAAATGTTTTTATTACAGAATACGCAACGTTACAAACTAATGGCGTTATGGGCACTTTCTCAGCCAATATCTCTTCTGGTTATGTCAATCTTCTAGTATCGCCAACACAGACTACGGGTAATGTCAACTTTGAAAGAACTTCACTGTCTATCTAATATAAATAAAAGAAAAGATAGGAAAGTGTTATGGTTGTTGCGTATACATATCTGATAGGTTGGAAAGAACTTGATGTCTGGTATTATGGTGTAAGATATGCTAGAGGTTGCAACGTTGGCGAATTGTGGAAAACATATTTCACATCATCAAAACACGTATCATCATTTTGTCAAGAAAATGGTGCACCAAATGTGATACAAATAAGAAAAACATTCGATGATATTGATTCTGCTCGAAAATGGGAAAATAAAGTATTGAAAAGAATGAATGTTGTCAATCGCGCCAACTTTCTAAATAAAACAGACAACATATCAATTGATCCATCGAGTAGTCGTCATTTCGGAGATGATAATTGGATGAGAAATCAAAATTGGAATGTTGACGCCGGCGGCAGAAAGCATCCTCGTTTAGACAAATTACATACATCCGAATCTAAAAAAAGAATAAGCGAATCTCTAAAAGGAAGTAATAATCCTAATTTTGGCAAAAATCAATCAGAAGAGCATAAACATAAAAGATCAATTTCTATGATTGGCAAAAATCTGGGTAAAACTAGAACAGAAGAACAAAAATTGAAATTGAAAAATAGAAAATCTGCATATAGTATGGGTTACGTTCGTCCTAAAGAAGAATGTGTATATTGTCACGTAATGGTGGATGCGCCAAATATGACTAGATGGCACGGTGACAAATGCAAACACAACTATAATAAAATATCGGTAAAAGGATAAAATATGGCGGCCCATGCAGACATCATTTTAGATCAAGGCACAACGTTCAATACAACATTGAACTTGACTGGCGATAGTGGTCAACCATTAGACTTGACTGGCTACACTGCCCAGGCACAAGTTCGCAAGTGGTATACGTCTTCCAACTCTGTATCATTTAATGTTTCGATACCTCAACCAACAAATGGAATCATTGAGTTATCACTAGACGCAAACACAACTGCGGCTTTGTGGTATGGTAGGTATGTCTATGACGTAATCACCATCGACACAAGCAATAACATTGTCCGAGTTGTTGAAGGCATCTTGACAGTTACACCTGAAGTCACTCATCTTTCTGGAGTGACATATGGCGATTAATGTAAGAATTAGCCCTACGGGCAATTCGAATATTAAAATCGGAACAAATACATTTGCACCAAAATCGGTTAAGGTTGGTGCAGAACATGAAAACATTGAAGCAGAAGTATCTGCTCCAGTAACTAATCCTATTCGATTTTCAACAAACGCGACACCTATTGTAATAAGAAATGATGCATTGATTGCCGCAAATGAGTTACGTGGTCTATTAGACGTTGAACTACTTGACGAGTCTGATGGTAATACTCTCGTATATAATGCTGAAGAAGAAAAGTTTATTCTGGAATCTCCAAATAACTTAAACATAACTAGCATCGATGGCGGGAACTTCTAATGTCAAATACAATCGTTCAAATCAGACGTAGTAACACATCAGCTACACCAACTACTACGTTGAATGGCGGTGAACTTGCTTATTCGTATTCATCAAACGGATTCTTCATCGGCGCTCAGACTGGCGTTGGTACAACTGCTTTGCTCATTGGTGGTACCAAATACGGATATGTCAATAACGTAGTTACGCCTGGTACTCTTGCCGCTAATGCTACGGTAGTCGTTGACGCCAACTCATTCATTTCAAATACACTGACTTCAGGGTTGATGATCACAACATCTGCTTTGACTCCATCAAACGTTCTAATCACTTCTATTTCTAACTCAACATCATCATCAATACTTGGTGCAAATGCATCTGGTGGCGGTTCTGGTTCAGAACTTGTAACATCACAAGCTATTATCACATATGTCTCTGGTAAGATCGCTTCTGGCGGTGCTAACACTAGCTTTGCATATACATGGACAAATAACCAGACGTTCTCTGGAAACAGCATCACATTCTCTGGTGGTAATAGTTCTGTAACTGCGATTGCGGCCAACACAGTCCAAGCAAACTCACTCAGCACAAATGGTGCGACTTTTGTTGCAAATACAACTCAGGTCACTATTTCTGGTATTCCATTAAATGCTAACGGTTCAACTGGTACTGCTGGTTATGTTCTAACAACAAATGGTGCCACAGGCGCTCCTTACTGGGCTGCTGCTTCTGCTGGTCTAACTGGTGCCCAGATCGCTGCAAACAACTGGAACTGGTCAAATACTCAGACATTCCAGAACACTATTACTTTTAGTTCTAACGTTTCTATTGGTGTATATGCCAACGTTGGTAACGTACAGATCAACACAACATCGATTTCTGTTGCTGGTAATACATCAACTGCACCATCTTTTACAATCACAACAAACAGTACAACTTCTGTTTCTTACGGTAATAACACAATCTCTGGTGCGCCACAGTTTACCATTCAGAACTCGTCATCTGTTGCAAACTTAACATCAGCAAGTCTTGCAATCGGCAACAGTTCAATCACATCAAGTGCTAATATTGTTGTACAATCAAACACTGGTTCTACTTTTGTTCAGGTAATCAGTGGTACGGGTGGTGCATCTATTGCTAACCTATCATCGACAACATTGGCAATAGGCTCAACAGTTGTTCAGGGTTCATCAGTCAATACTGCTACAGTAAATGCTGGTACGATCTATGCAACTACTGGTTTCTCTGGTCCATACATCAACGTATCTGGTCAGGTGAATGCTGCTACGATCTATGCAACAACATCAGCTAATATCGCATCAGCCGTACAGCTTAATGCAACAGGCGTTTGGACCACTGGCACAGTAAATGCGACTACAGTACAGACTGGTGCCACATTTACTGCTAACTCTACACTAGTTAATGCTGCTGCCGTTAATATTACTGGTCAAACAAATACCGCAACACTTTTTGTCACTACATCAGCCAATATCGCATCATCTAACGTAATCGCAAATACCTCTGGTGTGTTTGTCGCAAATGCTACAGGTGTTGTTAACGCATTTGCACTTAAAGCTGGTTCATACGGCACATCAAGTGGTGGATCTCTCGCCAATACTTCTGTATTAGCTACTGGCAACAGTTATATGAATGTTGTTATTGGCTTTAATGCTGGTGATTCATCTATCGCAGAGTTTGCTGGTAATCAAAACAGCTATGTCGAAATGGTTATGTGGAATGCCAACACAGGCACACAGTCATCGACAGACTTTATTGTCTTTGATAGTAATGGACCTTCTGGCAATAACTTCGCTGACTTTGGTATGGTCGGTGTCAACTGGTCGAACTCTTCTTGGACGATCAGCCAGCCATCAGATGCTTATCTATATTCTGCTAATACAAACTTGTCGATCGGTGTTGCATCTCTAGGTGGTGGCACAAACTACATCAACTTCTTTACTGGTGGTCAGTTGGCTTCCAATGAAAGAATGCGTATCACAAACAGCGGCAACGTTGGTATTGGCAATACTGCACCTAATGCTACACTTGCCGTCACTGGTACTGCAAACATCTCTGGTGCCGTTAACTTTGGATCATCACTTACTGTTGGTTCATATCTAAACGTCACAAATCAAATCAATACAGCAACATTATACGTTACGACATCAGCTAATATAGCATCATCTAACGTTATTGCTAATACTTCTGGTGTGTTCGTTGCCAACACTTCTGGTGTTGTCCAAGCCAATATACACTCTTCGGTTGGTTCTGCTGTTACTCCAACGACAAACGTATCTACTGCTGGCTATGTTTCTGGTAACTCAACAGTCACAGGTCCAACAAACATTGCGATTGCTAACACTCTTGGCAATACAACAATCAATACAACATCAGTTGCAACATCATACGGTTTCAACGTTAATAGTTCAGTTCTTCAGTTTACTGGCGGTAACGTTTCAGCTACATCAGCAAATCTTAGCGTACAGAATGCCATTATTTCTGGCAACTTATATGTCCAAGGCACACTTGCTTCAATCAATACTACCAATCTAAACGTCAATGACAATATCATTGGTCTTGCTGATGAAAATAGCCCTAACTATGTTTCACCATCAGGTATAGCATATAATACCACAGCCGACGTAATAGACACTGGATTCATTTCAAGTGCGCCTATTCAGTCTGCAACCAACATTACAGCGAATACAACATTAAACTCTGCTAACGTACAGATGACAACAACTGCTGGCTTCTATGTCGGTGAGTTGATCACTGGTACAAACATTCCTGCGAACACATTTGTTACTGTGGTCAACTCGACCAACTTGATTATGTCTCAGGTTGCTTCTGGTACAAGTTCTGTTGGTACTGCGAATGCTTATTATACAGCATTCTATGGCTTGGCTCGTGTTGCATCTTCAAATAGCTTCTCACTATTTGTTTCAAACAATCAGATTTCTAACCCATCATATCCAGCGAACACAACGCCATTTGGTGCGACGATTGGTGCTACTCAGTCACCAATGCCATTGTCATTCCTTGGTGTCACATCAACTCAGTCTGGTGTTACGATCACAGCGAATTCGACTGTCAATGTCAACATCACTGCTAACACACTATCGCTTGCCACTGCTCTTGGAGCAGGTTCTGGTGGTACTGGTCTACTGACACTAACTTCTGCTGCTGTTCTCTATGGTAACGGCTCTGGACCAGTTGGCCTAGCATCTGCTGGTGCTAACGGCACTGTTCTACAGATTCTAAATAATATCCCAGCATTCGGAGGTATCGACGGCGGGACATTCTAATAAGGATATATTATGACTGAAGAGTTTATCACTGTTTATATTGAAAAGATGAAAGCTACATTAATCGACTTGCAAACGAGAGTCTTGTTTCTAGAGACGGACTCTCATTTCAAAACAAAGGCGATTGAAGAACTAAATATTGAGAACGAAAAGCTTCGGATTGCTTTAGATAAAGCAGGAAAGAAGTCAGTAGCAAAGAAGACTGAAGAAGATTTTTAATACTGGTACATACCAGTTGACTTAGAGGTGCCATATGGCCAATACTGTGTTGCAAGTCTTCCGCACATCTGTTGCTGGTAGACAACCTAATACTACGGTTTCAACCAACAGTCAGTATATCAATGCTGGCGGTCTTGCGTTGAATATGCCAGATCAGATTCTCTATACATCTGACGGCACAAACTTGTTGGTAGTGGGCGCAAATGCTCCATCATACAGCGTATCTGGTGGTAACGTATCGATCAACTCAGCCGGCGTCTTTGTATCCAATACGACTGGTGTAGTAAACGCTGCTATTTACATTGCAACAGCAAACATTGGATTAACATCCACTGCTAACTTAACCTTTGCATCTGGTTCTAAGATCATCGATTCGACAGGATCACAAGGCACAGTAGGCCAGGTTCTGACATCTAATGGTGTCGGCAATGTTTATTGGGGCACTGTTAGTGGTATTAATACTGCTGCACAATATACTTGGACAAACACACAAATATTTAACTCCAACTTGACTGTCAACTCAGGTTTTTTTGTTACTGGCAACTCTACAAGCTTAATAACGATTGGTGGAACAACAGGTCGGGGAACAATCACTCTAGGTCAATCTTCAGCAAACCAAACCATATATATTGGTGGCGGCACACTCGCATCGGGAAATAAACTCTCCATCACGATGGGAGCCCTAAACGGATCTGGTACAACTACTGCGATTGCAATCGGAACAGTAACCGCAAATGCCAACTGTACAGTTACACTTGCCGGTCAAACTACTTTATTTCCTGGTGGTGGTCAGGTTAACTCCGGTGCTATAAACTATAGCTTCTCGTTAAGTCAATTTCCCGCCACTTGGACAGATACGTTCGGGACAAGCAATATCAATTCCTTGTATATGAACTATTTTGCTACGCAAACGCTTGCGTCATTAAATACTTACAATGTAACGAATCTTTTTGGAACATATTTTCAGAATCCAGCAAATGGAACTAATATCACTACCACCAACAAATATGCGGTTGGTTGTGATAGTTTCTATATTGCCAACTCAACTGGTCTAGGCATATCACTTACTGCCAACTCTACGCTGGTCAATGCTTCTTCATTAAACGTGATATATCAAACAAACACAGCAACATTGTTTGTAACAACATCAGCAAACTTGGCGTCATCTAACGTTATTGCTAATACTGCCGGTGTCTTTGTATCCAATACAACTGGTGTAGTAAACGCTGCTGTACACTCTGTCGGTACTTCATTTATTGCCAACTCAACAGGTATAACCACAACAGGTTATGTAAATGTTGCTGCTGGTCAAGTAGTATCTTGGAATAATGATTCGGGTATTTCTCGTTCTGCTGCCGCGTCATTGTCACTAGGCAATGGTACACAAAATGATTCATCTGGTACATTAAATCTTACAAAGTTATACGCGACAGGCTCTATCAACGTTAGCACAACATTTACTGCTAACTCTACATTGGTAAATACTGCTGCAATCAACATTACTGGTCAAACAAACACAGCAACGTTGTTTGTAACGACATCATCTAATCTAGCATCATCTAACGTAATCGCAAATACATCTGGTGTATTCGTAGCAAATACAACTGGTGTAGTGAATGCTGCTATATACACCGCAACAGCAAACGTTACTGTAGGAAATGCAACACAGAACGTGGTTATCACTAACGCAGCGACCACGTTCTCTAACTCTATTATCACAGGGTTCCTTGCAAACGTAAACTTACAATCAGTAACAGCTTATACTCTTGCAAATACGGATTCTGGTAAAATACTTGAAATAAACAATACTGCTGCTGCAACCGTAACACTTCCAAATAGTGCGCCCGCTGGGTTTACTTGCACAATCGTTCAAGTAAATACAGGCAACGTTACATTTGCTAACGCTGCTGGTACAACATTCTTTCATAGATCAACTGGTGCAAATACTGGTGGTCAATGGGCATTAGCAACAGTGTACGTAAGATCAAATGCTGGTGCCGCGGCTGTTTGGGTACTTGGTGGAGATACTGCTTAATGTTTATTATGCCATCTATGATTGGGCTTGAAAAGAGAAGAACCTCTACAACCGTACACAAGTACACCACGTCAGGCACAGGAACTGAAACAATACCCACAAACACATCACAGGTTATTATTGAAGTGTGGGGCGCTGGCGGTGGTGGTGGGCATGGTTCTAGTTTATGTATCACTACTGCTGGTGGTGGTGGCGGATCTGGTGGCTATTCGAAAAAAACGTTTGCACTAACTTCGACCAGCTGGGGCAAAACTTTCACATATTCAGTCGGCGCAGGTGGCGCAGGTGGATCTGGAACAGCAAGCCCTGGTAGTATTGGTGGATCATCTAATACAGCACAGGGCACATTTACAACATCATTTTCGCTATTGACAACTGGAGGTTCGGGAGGCATTCAAGGAAGTAGTACCGGTAATCAGGGTGCGGGCGGTACAGCTTCTGGTGGTGATACAAACACATCAGGTAATGGTAGTGGCGGACAGACTTTAACGGGCGCTGCTGCACCAAATGGCACAACACCAGGTGGCTCTGCGCAAACTACTAGTGGGGGCGCTGGTAATCCACCAGGTGGTGGTGGTGCTGGTGGGAACTTTGGTGGTTCATCTGGTAGCCCTGGCGGTGCTGGTGCCAATGGTCAAGTTCAGTTTACTTATTCATAATGTTTGTTTGTTATAAATAAGTAGAATATCAATCGGGGAGAGGGAACCGAAATGTCATCTACTAACTCAACATTCATCGCAAAGAATGGTATCATCGCTAATGGCAGTCTAATCTATGCTGTGGGTGGTACGACTAACGTAGGTATCAATAACACTTCTCCCGATGCTGCTCTTACTGTTACTGGTACAGCAAACGTTCAAGGCAACGTTGTAATCACTGGTACAGTGAATGCTGGTGCAAACGTAAACGTCACTGGTTCTCTTACCTCTACAATCAATGTCAACACTGTTACAGTCTATGCCACAAATGCTAGTGTTGTTGCTGCTGGTAATGTTGTTATCAACTCTTCTGGCGTATCTGTTGCAAATGCTACTGGATCTCTTCTTGTTTCAACTATTGGAACAACTCAAGGTTTCTCTGCAAACGCAACACTAGTTACTTTAGGTAACAGTACCGTAAACACACAGATCAATACAACACACTTCTTTACAGGTAACTCCACAGCATATGGCTTTGGCAACTCTACATATGACGCTTTAGTTACTGCGGCTGGTGGGGTAAACACCAGTGTATATCTAATCAACTCATCTTCTGCCAATGTTGGTAATAGCACAGTTTATGGATATGGCAACTCAGTTGTAGAAGCACTTTATAATCTAACAACAAACACAAGTGGTGTTCTAACCGCATCAAACGTTGTTATTGGCAACTCAACTGCCAACTCAGTAATCAACTCAACAGCGGTGGTCACATCGATTGTTAATGCAACGGCAAACGTTTCTACCACAACAGTCTATGCGTCAAATGCTAGTGTTGTTGCTGCTGGTAATGTTGTAATCAACTCTTCTGGTGTAGCTGTTGCAAATGCTACAGGCGCATTGCTTATTGGCACAATCGGTACTACAAATGGTTTCTCAGCAAATACAACATCAGTTGTTCTTGGCAATACATCTGTCGTTACTACTCTTACTCCAGGGACAATCACAGTAACTGGTCTCGCCAACGTAGGCAACGTCAATACAACAACTGTAAATGCCACAACGTTGAATGCAACAACAGTCAATGCTAACTTGGTTGGTACCACAGTCACAGCGAATGTTATTGCGACAACAGTTTCGGCAACAACAGTTACAGCTAACGTTGCTGCTATAGTAGTCAATACTGCTCAGGTAAATGCTACTGCTAATGTCACAGTCGGTGGTCTATTGAACGTCACAGGCAACTCTACCTTTTCTGCTAATGTTACAGTATCAGGCAATCTATACGTTACTGGTGCAGTTACTTACTCAAACACAGTCGTTGCTAATGGTAGTTTCATTCCTGGAGCAAACGTCACATACACACTCGGTAATACTGGTTATGTTTGGTCAAATATTTACGTCACAAACGTAATAGCAACAACTGTCTCTGGCAATCTAAATGCTGGCTTTGTTAATGCGTCGTCAAATGTTTATGTTGGAACAGCAGCGAATAGTGTTGCTGTAAACACAAACACAATCGTTATCGGCAACGCATCTGTCAATGCTACGATCAACTCAACAACATTTACTGGCACATCAAATAGCGCAAACTTTGTAGGTTCTGTATCAGCCGCTAATGTTGTATCTAACGCACAACTATCAGCAAATCTAGGAAACTATCAGACAACTGCTGGTCTATCTACAAACGTAGCAACACTTACTGCAAATAACTCAACCAACTTCAATGGTCAGCCAGCTAGTTATTATACCAATGCATCAAACATGTCATCTGGTACTTTGCCATATGCACAGCTTCCAACAAACATCGTAAACACAACAGCCGCTTTCACGATTGCAGGCAATACAACATTCACAGGCAATACTATTGCAAATGGTTTTGTATTCAGCACAACCTCGATTGTTCTAGCAAACGGTGCATTGTCTGGTGCTTCTGGCAAAGTTCTAATGTCGAACTCGATCAGTGGTGTTTATTGGGGTACAGTAACAACAAATCCAGGAACAGTCACATCTATTGCTTTTGCCAATGGCTTGAATGGTGGTACTATCACATCATCGGGCACAGTCTATGTTGCAAATGCGGATAACAGTATTGCAGTATCAGCCACTGGTGTTTCAGTCAATACAGCATATATTGCAACAACAAATCCTGGCTCATGGGCAAACTCGACCAATGGTTTCACGCTCAATAGTGCTGCTTGGGCTGCTCCAGGTTCTATTGGTACAACTACAGCAAACACAGCAAACTTTACCACACTAAATGCAGCAAGTCTAAACGTCTCGGGTGGTGCTACTGTTTCTGGTAACTTGACTGTCACTGGAAATCTAACACTTGCTGGTACTACAACATTCATCAACTCAACTGTTATCACAACAAATGATTTAAATCTTGTACTTGCGAACAGTGCAACGAATGCCATTACATCAAACAATGCTGGTATTGTTGTTGGCACATTTGCTAACTTGATTTACAACTCAGCTATTCCTGCATGGCAATCAAACGTTGCGTTTATTCCTGCTGCGAATAATCTAAATCTAGGCAACACAAGCTTTGTCTGGAATCTTTATGCTAATAACATTTCTGGTAATGGCGCTAGTGTAACGAGTGTAAATGCAGTACAGCTTGGTGGTGTTTCATTAGGAACTGTCAATACAGCTATCACAAGCAATGCTTCGGCAGCTTACACAAACGCAACATCATATGCAGCAACTATTGCAGCTACCGCATTCACAAATGCTGTTGCTAATGCTGTCGCGAATACAAGCCAAGCTTATGCAAACTCAACAAACGGCTTAGGTATTAGTGGTACAGCGGCGAATGCTACTTTGTTTGCAGGATATTCTTGGGCTTCTCCTGCTGCTATTGGTGGTACTACCGCAAACTCTGCTACATTTACCACAGTAACGGCAACTACATTTACTGGTTCTGGTTCAGGTCTAACTGGTACAGGACTATCATTTACTGCTGGCACTGCAAACAATGCAACAAATCTCGGTGGTGTCTCAGCAGCTTCTTATCAACTAAACTCAACACTTGCTGCGAATGTAGCTACGTTGACATCAAACAATGCAACAAATCTCGGTGGTGTTGCGGCTGCAAGCTATGTCAACACTTCAGGCAACTACACAATCTCTGGTAACCAAGCATTCACTGGTGGAGGCACAACAGTCAACTATGGTGCTGGTGCATATGCAGTTGGCTACAGAGATATTCCACAGAATATTCAGAATACAAGCTATACAACAGCAGCATCAGATTCTGGTGGTCATATCTTCAATGCAGCCAATACAGGAACTTTGACATACACTATTGCCAATAACGCCACAGTTGCTTGGGCGAATGGTGCTGCTATCAGCATAATCAATGGCAATACTGCCACACTTACGATTGCTGGTGCTGGTAACGTTACAATCCAGTTAGCGGGAACTACAACAACAGGAAGCAGAACTCTAGTTGCTGGTGCAACTGCAACTTGCATTCGTGTTGCTGTTGATAGATGGTTTGTTGGTGGAGCAGGAGTATCATAATATGAGTGGTATTCAGATGGCGTTTCTTGGTTCGAAGAAATACTTTCCGCCAGTAACAAGAACATACACATCAGGCAGTGGAACTGATTCTATTCCTACTGGAGCATCACAAGTAGTTATTGAAACTTGGGGTGCTGGCGGTGGTGGTGGTCATGGTAGCAATATTTGTATAACTCAACCTGGCGGTGGCGGCGGAGCAGGTGCTTACTCAAAAAAAACTATATCTCTAACTTCTTCAAACTGGGGTCAAACGTTAAACTATGCAGTTGGAACTGCTGGTAGCGCCGGCAGTTCCGCAGCTGGAGGCACAGGAGGAACGACAACATCTTCTCAGAATACATTTACTACTTCTTTCTCTCTGACTGCAAACGGTGGCACTGGTGGTGCTGCTGGATCTGGTACTGCATTTCAGGGCACAGGAGGAACAGCTAGTGGAGGAGACGTTAATACATCAGGCGGCGGTGGTGGTGGACAAACATCAAATGGCGCGGCATCTCCTAACGGTGGCGCTACTCAGACTACAAAAGGATCGTCTGGTAATCCGCCAGGTGGTGGTGGTGCGGGCGGTAACTTTAGTAATCCTAACGGAAACGTAGGCGGTGCTGGTGCTGCTGGACAAGTTACTTTTACATACTCATAATGATCAAATCTCAATTCCAAAAACATGAAAATGTATATTGGCTAAAAATGGTATTCGCAAAAGCTGAAGATGTATTAGAGATGCATCAACATGGACCAAAGAACTATCATGATACAGTTGTTATCAACGGCAGTATAGAAGCATATGGTCCAGACAAAGAGTGGTTATATAAAGCCAATACTGGAGATTTTTTATATTACACCGATGATAAACAACATCACGAAATCAAAGCACTAGAAGACAATACAGTCATATTGAACTTATATCGTAATCCTATGCCACATGTTGATGATCTTCTTGGTCAATGGTTATAACATAAATAACAATAAACAATAGGAAGAAGCAATGGCAGTTCCAAACTCAAGAGAACAGTTCAAATACTATCTACTCAGAAGACTTGGCGCTCCTGTTATATGACAACACCATATACCTACTTACTACATCATATACCGACAAATATGTTCTATTATGGTGTAAGATATAAAGAAGGATGTCATCCTGACGATTTCTGGACAAAGTATTTCACATCTTCTAATGTCGTTAAATCACTAAGAAAAGAATATGGCGACGATTCTTTTGAGTTCGAGATAAGAAAAACGTTCAAAGATGCTAAAGATTCTATAGAATGGGAACATAAAGTTTTAAGAAGATTGAAAATTAGAGAAACCAATAATGTGTGGTTAAACAAACACGACGGTCGTGCTGTCATATTTACAGAAGAAGTTAAAAGCAATATAAGTAAAACCAGAACAGGACAACACGTAGGTGAAAAGAATCCTATGTATGGAAGAAAAAGACCAGATACTGTAGAGTTCAATAAAAGACCGGACATAATAGAAAAAAGAAGACAAAAAGCACTGACCAACAATCCTATGAAAGGAACAAAATGGTCAGAGGAAAGAAAACGTAAAATGTCTGAAAGAATGTCTGGCGTTAATAATCCTATGCACGGAAAGATTAGACCAGAAGTTGGTGAAAACAACAAGAAGTATAAGACAAAGAGGAATATAGAAAATGTCAATACCTACTAATAGGGATGAATTTAAATATTACATTCTTCGCCGTCTAGGTGCGCCTGTTATTGATATCAACGTTGATGACGATCAAGTTTCTGATCGTATTGATGAAGCTTTGACATTCTTCTGGGACTATCACTTCGAAGGTTCTGAAAAGACCTATTACAAGTATCAGGTAACTCCAACTGATATTGAAAATCAGTATATCACTCTACCATCGAACATCATTGGTGCAGTCAATCTATTCCCTGTTGGTGAATCGTTGTCATCAAATAATCTGTTCAACATTCGTTATCAGATCACATTGAACGATCTATATGACTTGACTGCTACAACGATGGTACCATACTATCTTGCTATGCAGCATATTCAGTTTCTTGAACAGCTTCTAGTCGGTCAACAGCCACTTCGCTTCAATCGTTACAACAACATTCTATATCTAGATATGGCTTGGGACATTGTACAACCAGGAAGCTTCTTAATCGTTGAAGCATATCAGATCATTGATCCAACCGTATATGGTGGAGTATGGTCAGATCGTTGGTTGACACAATATGCTGCTGCACTAGTCAAGCGTCAATGGGGCGACAACTTAACAAAGTATACAGGTATCAATCTACCAGGTGGAAACAAGTTTAACGGTGATAAGATCAGAGATGATGCTCAAAAAGAGATTGATAGGCTAGAACAAGAGATGTATACCACGTGGTCATTGCCTTGCGCGGACATGATCGGATAAACCCGTCTGTGATATGATTGAAGATTTCTATTTGTATAAGTAGTTGTGGGTCACGATGTTAGAGCATCCACCCACACTAACTCTATGCAGGAGAATCAGCATGAATATTTATCTATACGTCAAACAGTGTTCTCACTGTGATTTAAAGTATTTTGGCAAAACAGAGCAAGATAATCCATATGCATATGGCGGTTCTGGTGTTTATTGGAAATCACACTTAAGCAAACATAATGCAAAGCATATTACGCTAGAAACGTTTCATTTCAAAAATCAACATGAAGCGACAGAGTTTGCTTTAAAGTTCTCAAAAGAAAATAATATAGTTGAATCTGATCTATGGGCAAACTTAAGAGAAGAGAACGGATTAGATGGTGGAAACACAGCAAAGTTTATAGATTATGAAAAGGGAGTTCTTACCAAAATACAAAAGAACACAACGGGCAAAGGCATTGCTAAGACAAAAGAACATAAAGAAAAGATAAGAAGAAAAGCTTTAGAACAGAAATCCAATCCTTCATATATTGAAAAGTTTAATATAGGGATGTCAAAAAGAATACTTCCTCCTCAAACACAAGAGGATATACAGGCATCCAGAGAAAGAATGATTGAGTATAATAAATCTGAAAATCATAGAGTTTCGGTTTCTAATAGAATGAAAGATGTTCCGAAGAGTGAAGATCAAAAAAAGAAACAATCAGATTCTATGAGTGGCAGACGAGCATTGTACAAAGATGGCATCAGAAAGATGGCTAAACCAAACACTGAAAAGTGGAATACACTAATAGATGCTGGATATACTACCTAACCTATATCTTACAGTACATTACTGAGTATACACTGATCCTAAAGATTGTCAATAGATATTCTATAAATAGAACATAAAACAATCTTTAGGATCATCAAAAGTGCCGACATCGTTTTTCTTTCGAAACTCTGATTACAATCCTGAGCAGAATCTGCTACAGAATCTAGCAGACGAAATGATTCAGATTTTTGGTATCGATTGCTATTATCTTCCGAGAACAACAAACTATATTGATAAGTTATTTGATGAAGCACCAACGTCTTCATTTAACGTGGCTATTCCACTTGAAATGTATATTAATGATTATGAAGGTTTCCAAGGTGAAGGCGATCTACTCAGCAAGTTCGGTCTAAACGTAGCAGACAAACTTACACTATCGGTGAGTCGTCGCAGGTTCGCACAAGACATTGGTAGCATATACAACTTGATTCGCCCACAAGAAGGTGATCTTGTTTACTTTCCATTCACAACTGGTATTTTTGAAATCAAGTTCGTTGAACATGAAAGATCCTTCTACCAGACTGGATCGCTACAATACTTTGAGTTGCAGCTAGAGAAGTTCAACTACGATTCGGAACAGTTCAACACTGGCATCGCAAACATCGATTCGATCCAACAGAACTATTCAGTGGCAGACAGTAACTTCTGGTATCTCACCGAAGCAAGTTACGATCTTATTACCGAAGCTGGTTATGATATTGTCAACGAAACTTTTGTTCTAGATGAAATCGATCCATCAACACAGAATGAAGAGTTTGTAGCTTTGGCAAATACGTTTGTGGACTTTAGTATAACCAATCCATTCGGAGATGTGATTTAATGTTTGGCAACAACTTTTATTTTGGCAGTATCAGAAAGTATATTGTTCTGTTTGGTTCGTTGTTCAATGACATTCTCATTGATCGCGTCAATGAAGCAGGAGATGCTGTTGATACGCTGAAAGTGCCACTATCATATGGTCCAAAAGATCGTTATCTCGTTCGACTTCAAGAGAACCCAGACTTGCTACGCCAGGTCAATCAGGTTCTACCTAGAATGTCTTTTGAAATCAAAAGTGTTGAATACGATTCATCGCGTAAGTTAAACACGGTTGGCAAGAATGTCAATCTAACAAATATGGGCAACACACTCGGGTATCAGTACAATCCTGTTCCGTACAACTTTAACATCGATCTATCGATTCTTGCTAGAAACGCCGATGATGCTTGTCGCATTGTAGAACAGATTTTGCCATTCTTCAAGCCAGAGTGGACAACAGCGATCAATCTCATTCCAGAAATGGGTATTGTGATGGATATTCCTGTTGTTTTAAAAAACATTCAGTATGAAGATACTTACGAAGCCAGTTTCAATGACCGCTATGCTATCATTTGGGAACTTCAGTTCGTTCTCAAAGGCTATATCTTTGGTCCAATCTCAACACAGGGCGTCATCAATACTGTTGATATCAACTTCCGTGTATCTGGTGATAGTGATACTTTTGTTGGCACAATCAGTAACGGCAGTAACACAATCTTTACAAATGCCGATATTGATGCTATCGATGTTGGTTCTAGGATTACAGCAAACGTTCAAGGATTGCCAGCAAATACAACAGTAACCGCGGTAAATACGACATCGGTTTCACTTAGCAACATATATACTGGTTTAAACTCTAACGTAACCTTTACAACTTCTGGCAACTCTCTTATTGCAGAATATGTACAGATTACTCCTGGTCTTGATGCAAATGGCAATCCAACAAGCAATGCATCTATTTCTATTCCACTGTCTCAGATTGAAGCTAACAGCAACTATGGCTTCATTTACGATTGGTTTACAAACATCGGGTGATATATGAAAATAGCGAATAATCAAATCATTTCACAAAAACTAGGCCTTAGCCCAATGAACGACTCGGTTGGGTTTCCGACAAAGAAGTTGCCTACACAGGCTATTCTTGTTCAAGACGAATCGCAAACCAATGCAGAGAACGATTACGACTTTGCGCGTAAGAATCTCTATGACATCATCGAAGCTGGTCAGGAAGCACTCACCGACATGCTGGAGTTCGCAAAGCAGTCTCAGTCGGCATCTGCATACGAAGTTGTTGGCACATTGGTGAATGGCTTGGTGACAGCTAACCAGAAGCTATTGAACTTAAGCAAGCAAGTCAAAGAGATCCAGAAGATGGACAAAACACCAGAAGAAGCAGAAAAGACTACTGGTAATGTAACTAACAACCTATTTGTGGGAACAACCGCTGAGTTGCACAAACTGCTCAAAGGTGAATAATGGCAGAATACTATAATAATAACCAAAATCTAAAAGCCGTCAACGTTCCTGTTGAGTGGGATTTAGATAAGGTAAAAGAGTTTAAAAGATGTGCTGAAGATCAGATTTACTTTATCAAAACATACTGTAAGATTGTTAGTGTTGACGACGGTCTAATCAACTTCAATCTTTGGCCATTTCAGGAGAATATGGTCAATACATTTGAGACAAATCGTTTCTCTATTTGTAAACTACTTCGCCAGTGCGGTAAGACAACTACAGTTTGCGCTTACATGCTTCATAAACTTCTTTTCAATAAAAACTATGCTATTGCTATTCTTGCCAACAAAGACATGCAGGCACGAGAAATCCTTAACCGTGTGAAGTTGATGTTTGAACATCTTCCCAACTGGTTACAGCAAGGCGTGAAGCGTTGGAATGAAGGCGACATTGAACTAGAGAACGGATCAAAGGCACTTGCATCAGCCACAGGTGGTTCTGCTGTTCGTGGTAAGACGTTCTCACTTCTATATCTTGATGAGTTTGCGTTCGTTCCCAACAACATTCAAGAATCATTCTTCGCTTCAGTTTATCCTACGATCACTTCAGGTAAGACAACTAAAGTTATCATCACTTCAACACCGAATGGGATGAACTTATTCTATAAGTTGTGGTCCGATTCAGAACAAGGGCGTAACACATACGTTCGCTGCTCTGTTAACTGGAGAGACGTTCCTGGTCGCGACGAAGCATTCAAAGATGAATATATCAAAAACACCAGTGAACGTCAGTGGAGACAGGAATTTGAATGTGTTGCAGAAGAAACTATGATAGATGTCTACGATACAACAACAAATGAATATATGTGCATTCCTATAAGTCAACTATATAATACACTTTGAGATAGAGTTTCTTGGTTTTATAAATACAATAGAACTAGGAGATTTTTATGCATAGAAAAATATATGAAAAAGAGTATGGTCCTATTCCGAGAGATACAGAAGGTAGATCATATGAAATACATCATGTTGATGGTAACCATGCCAATAATGATATCATGAATCTTACTTGCGTGAGTATACAAGAACACTATGATATACACTATTCGCAGGGTGACTATGGCGCTTGTGTAATGATAGCAAAACGAATGGGTATGTCTCCGACATATATTAGTGATATACAAAAAGGTAAGAAAAGACCTGGTGTTGGCGGTGTAAAAAAGGGAACCACACCTTGGAATAAAGGCATCAGTGGATATTCTTTACCTAAAGCAAGTGAAGCAAAGAGAGGTAAAGTTTATCACAGCAAACTTGGTGAAAATGTTGACGCTATACTTGAACTATACAACACTAGACCATATATTGATGGAGTGGGTAAAGTTCAAAAGAATGGTAAAGTTTTATCATATGAACAAGCATTTAGTAAAAAGTATGCAGAAGAATATGGCGTAACATCTGCATGTATTAGAAAACTAGTAACAGGTAAAAGTTTCAGTGCAGTATAAAGAAAACACAAGATACAGAATAAAAACTCCTTTAGGATATAAAGATTTTTCTGGTGTGGTGTCAAAAACTACAGATACTTTGATTCGCTTTGATTTTGATGATACGTTTATTAGAGTATCACCTAAACATGTCTTTTTGACAGATAGTGGATTTTCTTTTGCAAAAGATTTGTCAATAGGACAAACAATAACTGGGAAAAAAATATCTAAGATTACGCTACTTACAGAAGGACCATATATAGTTTATGATCCAGTAGGCGTTGAAGAATCTGAAACATACTACTCTAATGATGTTGTGTCACACAATACAGAGTTCCTTGGTTCATCTAATACACTGATTGATGGTAACAAACTAGCACAACTTACTTACATTGATCCTATTCTAACAAATAATGATGTTGATATGTACGAAGATGTGGATGAGTCTCGTGTATATGCAACTGTGGTTGATACCTCCCGTGGTTCTGGTATCGATTATTCTGCATTCATTGTGTTTGACATCACAGACGTACCATATCGAGTGGTAGCAAAATATCGTAATAATGAAATCGAATCTTTGGTTTATCCTACGATCATCTACAACGTGTCGCGACATTACAATGATGCATATGTTCTAGTTGAAATCAATGACGTCGGTCAACAGGTGGTGGACATTCTACAGCACGATCTAGAATATGAAAACGTACTATCAACAAAGACTAAAGGTCGCGCTGGCCAGAAGATCGGCGGCACTATGGGCGGTGTTCGTTTTGCTATGGGTGTTCGTACCACAACACAAGTCAAGCGTATTGGTTGTGCCAACTTTAAGAGTTTGGTTGAGAATGATAAACTGATAATCAATGACTATGATCTTCTTCAAGAAATGTATCGCTTTGTTGAACACAATGCAAAGTATCAAGCCGAAGAAGGAAGTCATGATGACCTTGTTATGTGTTGCGTTCTGTTCTCTTGGTTAGTACATCAAGACTATTTCAAAGAACTAAGCAACAACGATGCAAGACTTGAAGTTTTGGCCAACAACCAGAGACTTATTGAAGAAAATCTTGTGCCATTTGGTTATGTTGATGAAGCATGGGAAGATCCCAATTCGGGTGATGATTTCGAGTCATCCTTCCGACAGTGGTTGATGATGTAGCATCTAGTATTGTGTTTTTATAAATACATCAAAGGAAGCATATTCATAATCCAAGATAAGTGTAAGGGAGATAACAATGGCAATTCAAGTCAGTCCAGGTGTAAGCGTAACCGAATACGATGCAACCACAACAGTACCTACCGTTTCGACTACAACTGGCGCTATTGCTGGTGTATTCCGCTGGGGACCAATCGGTCAGTTAGTTCTAGTAAATTCTGAAGTAACTTTGTGGAAAAGATTCGGTAAACCAACCAATCTTAATGCCGAAACATTTTTCACAGCCGCAAACTTCCTTGCTTATGGTAACTCACTATACGTAAGTCGCGCTGCTAACACAACAGATACTACAACTGACGGTTATGGTACATTTAGTGCTATCGCTGATACAAGTGGCGCTATTGTTGCTAACGTTGCTGGTAATACATATTGGGGTTCGAACGTTAACGCAAACTTCAATATCACAAACCAGACAGCATATAATACTGCTGCAAACAATGGTCAGTTTTCTTCAAATCCAACATATCTCTATACTGCAAAGTATCCAGGTGCAATCGGTAGCAGCCTTACAATCTCAACGGTTGATACTGCTAACGCATATTCATCAAACTTGGTGAATATCTCAAATACCACATTCGCTTTCAACTCAAATACTGCTGTATTATCATTCAACGATACTTCAGTAATCATCAATGCTGCTACTGTTGCTGCTAACCTAGCATCATATGCCGCATATCAAGCATTGACTGTTGGCGATTGGATTACTGCTGGCAACTCATCAATTGGTACACAGACACTACAAGTTGCATCAAAAGGCACTGCTCCTTCATTAGTCATCAATGCTGGCGCAACTTTTACCGCTTCGTCAAATACTGTTACTGGCCTAAGTGGAATGTCAAATGCTCTCATTGGTTTCTCTGTAAGTGCTTCTATTGCTGGTCTTGCTAACAACACAACTATTGTTTCAGTTCCAAGTTCAACATCAGTTGTTCTATCAAGCGCATTCACAGGATCAACCGGTTCAGCAACATTCAAGGCTGCACAAGAGTTCCTAAACGTTTCATTCTATACTCCATACACACTATCAACTCCATATGTTGCATCAGGCAATGTTGGTCGTCTATGGCAGTATTACAGTTCTGTAACTGGCGCACCAGCGGTTTCTTACTACGGTCAGAACTATGGCAATAGTGCTGCTGTCGATAGCATTCACGTTGTTGTCGCAGATACACTAGGCAAGTTTACTGGTGTTCCAGGGCAAATCCTAGAAGTATTTCAGGGGCTATCACGCGCAACTGATGCGAAAACCGTTGACGGCGCAACTAGCTACTATCTAAATGTTTTAAATCAAAACTCAAACTATGTTTGGGTAACAAACCTGCCAACTGCTTCATATGCCAATACTTCAGCCAATATGACAACACTAACTGATGTTGTTCCTACAACTATCGCTTTTGCTGGCGGTCAAGATGGCTTCTCAGAAAGCAATGTTGGATCAAACATCGGTGCAATCACTGCCGCTTATGATCTTTATAAGTCAACCGAACGCGCTTCGATTTCTCTTCTAATGACCGGGAAATCAGACGAAACAAATAGAACGCTACTTGGCAACTATCTAATCCAGAACATTGCTCAGCCACGTATGGACTGCGTTGTGTTCATTTCACCAAATGCTTCATCAGTTGTCAACAACGTAGGTAATGAACTTGCTTCTGTTCAAAACTTCCGTGCTGGCTTAACAGCATCTTCATATGGTGTCATGGATTCTGGCTACAAATATCAGTACGACAAGTACAATGACGTATATCGTTATGTTCCACTAAATGGAGACATCGCTGGTCTATGCGTATTTACCGATAATGTTCGCGATCCATGGTGGTCACCTGCTGGTTTCAATCGTGGCCAGATCAAGAATATCGTTAAACTTTCTTATAATCCAACTAAAGCAGATCGCGATATTCTATATCCACTAGGCGTCAATCCAGTTGTGACATTCCCAGGTCAGGGCACAATCTTGAATGGTGATAAAACACTATCAAATCCATCTGCCTTTGATCGTATCAACGTCCGTCGTCTATTCATTATTCTTGAAAAGACAATATCACAAGCCGCACAGAACTTGCTATTTGAGTTCAACAACTCATTCACGCAAGCACAGTTTGTTTCGCTTGTCACTCCTTTCTTGAAGCAAGTTCAAGGGCTACAAGGCATTCAAGACTTTAAGGTAGTATGCGATTCTACGAACAATACTCCTGCTGTCATCAATGCAAATCAGTTCGTTGGCGACATTTATATTAAACCAGCACGATCAATCAACTATATCCAGTTGAACTTCGTCGCCGTAAGGTCAGGTGTTGATTTCTCTGAAATCGTTGGACAGTTTTAATAGAAAGAAATAGGAGAATAAACAATGGCTCAGAGTTTTGATATCAATAACTTCAAATCGCAACTTACATATGGAGGCGCTAGACAGTCGCTATTCAGCGTACAGTTTACTAATCCAGCAACTACAGTTGCCGACATTAAGGTGCCTTTCCTTGTAAAGGCATCTTCTATTCCAGAAGTTTCACTCGGAAACTATCAAGTTCCTTATTTTGGTCGTAAAATCAATCTAGCGGGCGACCGTCAGTTTCAGCCATGGCAAGTAACTGTAGTCAACGATGAAGACTTTCTAATTCGTGACGCCTTGGAGAATTGGTCAAATGCGATCAACTCTCTACAGACCAACATTCGATCTGCTGGATTTAATGATACATTAGCATACAAATCTACTGCTATTGTAAACCAGTATGACCGTCAAGGTAATACAATTCGTACCTATACATTCGATGGCATTTATCCACAAGATATCACTGCTATTGGTCTAGATTGGAATGCAACTGATCAGATTGAAGAGTTCAATGTTACATTCCAATATGATTACTACAATGTTTCTGGTACAACATCAACACTATCTACACAATAATGACATATAAGTAGATTATAAAACGTCTACTAAGGAATTGTAATGGTAAAGTTATTTGGTTGGGAATTCAAGAGAGAAGAAGAACAACTAGACATCCCATCATTTGCTCCTAGAGAGACAGATGATGGGGCTCTAGTTGTTTCTGCTGGTGGTACTTACGGTACGTATCTCGACTTAGAAGGTTCTGCTAGAACTGAAGCCGAAATCGTTGCCAAGTATCGCGAAATGTCTATTCAGCCAGAAGTAGAACTGGCGGTTAATGATATCGTTTCGGAAGCGATTGTCAAAGAAGACAATAAAAAGATTGTCGAAATCAATCTAGACGATCTAGAATATGCCGACAATATCAAAGAACGCATTTCTCAAGAATGGGAAAAAGTTTCAGAGTTATTTGATTTTAATAACTACGGCTACGAAATCTTCAAGCGTTGGTACGTTGATGGTCGTCTATACTACCACGTGATGATCGACATCAATGATCCTCGTTCAGGCATCAAAGAACTACGCTATATTGACCCACGTAAGATCAGAAAGATCCGTCCAGTCAAGCGTGTTCGTAAAGGTCAGATTTACACTAACGTAACAGACTCAGAGTTCTACATGTATAATGAACGCGGCTTCAAAGGCGCTTCTGCTACCGGTATGGACAATCAGGGGCTACAGATCGCCAAGGACTCAATCGTCCACGTCACATCTGGTGTGGTCGATAAAGATAATAAAATCGTCCTTGGCTATCTACACAAAGCAATCAAGCCACTTAACCAGCTTCGTATTCTAGAAGACGCTACGGTCATCTACCGTATCTCTCGTGCGCCAGAGCGTCGTATCTTCTCAATCGATGTTGGCAATCTACCAAAAATGAAAGCCGAGCAGTATGTTCGCGACATCATGGTCAAGCACAAAAACCGCTTGATCTACGATGCCACGACAGGCAACATTCGTGATGATCGTAAGTTTATGACGATGCTAGAAGACTTCTGGTTCCCTCGCCGTGCTGATGGTGGTGGTACTCAGGTTACTACATTGCCTTCAGGTCAGAACCTAGGCGAACTAGCCGACGTTGAATATTTTGAAAAGAAACTTTATCAGTCGCTAAACGTTCCTGTGTCTCGCATGATCAGCGACTCTGGATTCAATCTAGGGCGTTCATCTGAAATCAGCCGCGATGAGTTGAAGTTTCAGAAGTTCATTCTTCGCCTTCGTACCAAGTTTGCAGAACTATTCTACAAGACACTTGAAAAGCAGCTTATTCTAACTGGTGTTATTTCAGACGTAGACTGGAAAGACATTCACAATAAGATTCACTTTGACTTTCAGGTTGACAACTACTTCGCAGAGTTGAAGCAAGCTGAAATCATTACAAACAGAATCAATACACTTGCTCTAGTTGATCCATATGTTGGTAAGTATTACTCAGAAGAGTGGGTACAGAAGCAGATCCTACAGCTATCAGATGATGATATTGCACAGATGCAGATTGAAATGCAAGAAGATGTAGAGAAGAACTTTGAGTTGCAGAAACAACAAATGGAACTTCAAGCACAACTTCCTCAGCCACAAATGCCTGATGACGGATCTGGTGCACCAGCTGGACCTCCTGGACAACAACAAAGTGGGCCAGAAGAACCTCAGCTAAGTCAGTAATACTATAAATATAAATAAGAATAATCAAAAAGTGGAGAATATTATGTCAGACTATGATTCATCAGATATCGTTAACTTTGCTATTGACGGTAATATCGTCGGAGTTCAAGCAGCCGTTGATTCTATTCTAAAGGATCGCGTTGCAGAAATCCTAGACGATAAGAAGATTGAAGTAGCAAAGAAGTTTTTTAACACAGAGGACTAATATGGCTGACCAAGACAACAAATCAAAGATGGCGATTCCAAATCAGCCTAAGGACTTGGCTCGTAAACTAGTCAAGGCTCCTGCTGAAGACATTGCCAACTACGTTCTTGGTGATGCAGCTAAAGCTGGCATTAAGAAGTTTGGTGCAGCACATCCAACACTTAGATGCAATCAGCCAAATATGTCTCCAAAAGAAAATGAAGACACTTTTGATGGTGGTAGCGTAAAAGATGATACAACTCGCCGCGCCGACTATGAAACTGGCCAAGACGAAGCTGCATATCGTAACGGACATGGCGAAACAAACAAAGAAAAAATCAAAAAGAAAGTTGCCGAATCTGTAGTTGCTATGGCTGCACGTAAGGTAAAGGTAGAACCAGTCAATGCACAAAAGAAAGGTGCAATGTCTACGCATGGTTCAGAGCATGAAACCTCAGAAGTTGCTGGTGATGATACATCAGAACCGCAACAAAAGAAGCATCATGTAAAGATTCCACCACAGGTTGTTACCAGTGAAGCGTATCTATCAGAACTAGGTGAGCCAATGGCTCCTGCTCCAGCAACTTCAGACAGCCCAGGTTGGTCAGGTCAATCATCTTCATCAGATCAGCCAGGAATGGGCAAAGACGGCAGCAACAAGAACACAGATTCAGATGCTGGCGACGATGACAGCGACGAAGGTGCAGACGAAACTGTAACTGCCGCTCGTGACAATCTTGAAGTGATTGCCACACAAGCCGCCGAACTATACGAAAACATTGAAGACAACGCAAAGCTTCCTGATTGGGTTCTAGAAAAACTAGAACTAGCCAAGAACTTTGTCAACTCAGTCGCAAAGCATATCTCGGACACTAAGGACGAAGATAGTGACGATGAAGACGATGACGGTTCAGAAAACAAAGACAACACCGATACAGCAAAGCCAACTGCTTTCAAAAACAACGGTGAGCAAGCACTAGCTAAAGAAGAAGTCCTATCAGCTAAAGCTGGTCGCGCAGGCAAAGACTTGGGCAAACCAGGCAAAAGCTTTGCTATGATTGCTGCTAAAGCTGGTAAGAAATACGGTTCAAAAGAGAGCGGCGAAAAGGTTGCTGGTGCAATACTCGCTAAGATTCGCAAAGCACACGGAGTAAAGTAAGATGAAACTCATTTGCGAAATGCTAGACAGCAAACTTGATGTTCTAAAAGAAGCCACTGAAGGTGGCAAGAAGCAATATCATGTTGAAGGTGTTTTTCTCATGGGTGATCGCCCTAACAAGAACGGTCGTATCTATGAGTCAAAAGTTCTTGCTAAAGAAGTCGCTCGTTACACAAAAGAACTTATTGAAACAAATCGCGCATACGGTGAACTAGGTCATCCTGCTGGTCCATCAATCAATCTAGATCGTGTTTGCATGATGATCAAGTCGCTTCGCCAAGAAGGGTCAGACTTCATTGGTAAAGCAAAGATCACAGAAACACCAATGGGATTGATTGTAAAGAATCTTTTAGATGAAGGCGCAAACTTAGGCGTTTCATCGCGTGGCATGGGAACACTAAAATCAGTCGATGGCATCATGCGCGTTCAAGATGACTTTATGCTTGCCACTGCTGCTGATATTGTTGCTGATCCTTCCGCACACAATGCATTCGTTCGTGGCGTAATGGAAAACGTTGAATGGGTTTATGACGTTGCTGCTGGTTCTTGGAGAGCCGCAGAGAAACTAGAAGAAACCAAAAAAGAACTAAAGAAGATGTCGATGACGGAGATTTCTAATAATCAAATGCGTCTTTTCGAAAACTATCTAAGTTCTCTCGCGACGAAAACATTTTTATAAATAGCATATAGTAAATAAAAGGAAGCAATAGTCATGGAAGAAAAGACCATTCAAGATAAGGATCTTCGCGATATCGCAGAGAAGGCAGCCCGACATGCACATAAATCTGGCATGTCAAAAGAAGAAGCCCATCAGCATATCTATGATGAAGTAGAAGATGCTAATGAAGGTCATCCACACGCTGCTGCTGTTGCTCACGGAAAACGCCACTACGCAAAGGTATGTTCAATGAAAGAAGAAAATCTACAAGAGTTCGCCGCTTCCGATGGTATCAGCCACACAGCCGATCCACTAGGTAAGGATGGTCATAAAGGTCGTGATGCTGATAAGCTATCAGGTGGTCAAGAAGCAATGCCACAGTTTGCTACTAAAGCAGAAGCTATCAATGCTCTTATGGCACACGTTTCAGGTATGCCAACACAGAAGATCGGTGATATCTTCAAGGGTCTAACCGACGACAACTTCAAGCACGATGCATCAAAAGCCAAAGCTACTCGCCGTAATCCTGGTGCAATGGCCAAGGACGATATGTCAGACGGCGAAACTATCGCACAAATGCATCTCTCACCAACATCAGCTAAGGGTTCATCAGCCGCTACTATCGCTGCTGAAGACCTAGACATCATGTTTGGTGGTGAAGAACTATCAGAAGAAGTACGTGAAAAAGCACGTACCATTTTTGAAGCTGCTGTTAATGCGCGTTTATACGCTGAAGTTGCCCGCATCGAAGAAGAGTTTGAATCAAATCTAGTTGAAGCCCTAGCAGACAAGATTGAACAACTATCAGAGAACGTTGACAAGTATCTCTCATATGCCGTCGAACAATGGGTTGCAGATAATGAGATTGCTATTGAATCAGGTCTAAAGGCTGAAGTCGTTGAAGGCTTCATTCATGGTCTTAAGGATCTATTTGAACAAAACTATGTTGATATTCCAGAAGACAAAGTTGATGTTATCGAAGAACTATCACAGCAAGTGATTGATCTTGAAAGCCGCGTCAACTCAGTTGTTAAAGAAAATGTTGAGTTGAAGGATTATGTCGATTCTCTAGAAGTTGATAGAGTATTCGCAGAAGCAGTTGATACACTTCCTCTAACACAACAAGAAAAGCTTCGTTCACTTGTTGAAGGCATCGAATATTCAGACGTGACTGAGTTCACTAAGAAGCTTGGTGTAATCAAAGAGACCTACTTCCCAACTGAAGGTGGAAAGAAAACAGTCGCTTTGACCGAAGCAACAGACTATGAAACTGATGACGATGATCATTCAGACGTATCTGGACCAATGTCAGTATACATGAGAGCAATTTCGCAATCTGCAAAAAAGTAAAAATATAAATAACTGTAACCCAAATAGAAAGAAAAAGGGAGAACACAATGTTACTCAACGAACAGATCCAATCAAAGTGGGGCCCAGTGCTTGAACATCCTGATCTTCCAAAGATCCAAGATGCACACAAGCGTTCGGTTGTTGCACAGCTACTTGAAAACACCGAAACCGCTCTACGCGAAGCTGGTGCCCAAGGCTCAATGCAGTCACTTCTAGAAACTTCAGACTCAGCCCCAACTAACGTTTCAGGTGGTTCACTAAACTACGATCCAGTGCTTATCTCACTAGTTCGTCGTGCGATGCCTAACCTAATCGCTTATGACATCTGCGGTGTTCAGCCAATGACTGGTCCAACTGGGCTAATCTTCGCTCTACGTCCACAGTATTCAAACCAGGCTGGCAACGATGCGTTCTACTACGAACCAAACACTGCCCAGTCATCATACTACGGCTCAAACGCTTCTATCACTGCTAATACAACTGTTGGTAACACACAGGTTGTCGGTGGTGCTTCAAGCGATCTTGGTGGCGTCTATGGCGTTTCAAACACTGTCATTGTTTCAGGTAACTCACAGACCTACAACTTTGAAGGTGGTATGCAGACCTCATATGCTGAACAGCTAGGTTCAACCACACTAGGCAACGATTTTGCTCAGATGGCCTTCTCAATCGATAAGGTTACTGTTACTGCAAACTCACGCGCTCTAAAGGCTGAATATTCAATCGAACTAGCCCAGGATCTAAAAGCAATCCATGGTCTAGATGCAGAAACAGAACTTTCAACCATTCTTTCTGCTGAAATCCTTGCTGAAATCAACCGTGAAGTCGTTCGTACAGTTGTTCTAACTTCAGCCCCAGGTGCTGTTGATACTACTAACCCAGGCGTATTCGACCTTGACGTTGACTCAAACGGCCGTTGGTCAGTTGAAAAGTTCAAGGGCCTAATGTTCCAGATCGAACGTGAAGCTAACGCTATTGCCAAGGCAACTCGTCGTGGTAAAGGTAACATCCTAATCTGTTCATCAGACGTTGCTTCTGCTCTACAGATGGCCGGTGTTCTTGACTACGCTCCTGCTCTAAACAGCAACAACCTCCAGGTTGACGATACAGGCAACACCTTTGCTGGTGTCCTAAATGGTCGCATTCGCGTCTATATCGATCCATATGCTGGTGGTAACTACGCCGTTGTCGGTTACAAGGGTTCATCAGCATTTGATGCTGGTGTGTTCTACTGCCCATACGTTCCACTACAGATGGTTCGTGCAGTTGGTCAGGATACCTTCCAGCCAAAGATCGGGTTCAAGACACGCTACGGCATGGTCGCTAACCCATTCGCTGCTGGTGCAATCAACGGTGCTGCTTCAACTACAACTGGTGCGCTCGTTCAAAATCAGAACGTTTTCTACCGTCGTTTCGTTGTCGCAAACATCATTTAAAAATACACTTTATATAAATACTCTTGCGAGAGTATTCTAAAGTAGCATTAATGCTCCCGCGATAACATCAAGGGAGCATTTTTGTATGCAGAAATATGGTTTCGTTTACATTTGGTTTGATCGTAAGCACAAAAGATATTACATTGGTTCTCATTGGGGCAAAGAAGATGACAGCTACATCTGTAGTTCTACGTGGATGAGAAACTCCTATAATAGAAGAAAGAGGGACTTCAAACGCAGAATCATCATCAGAGTATATACAAATCGTCAAGATTTGTTAAACATAGAACATGAATATCTAACGATGATACCAGACGATCAACTTGGCAAAAAGTATTACAACTTAACAAAACATTTAAACGGACATTGGACAACAGAGGAAGATAAAATAAAAACAGTGGGTCAAAAGATATCAGAAGCCAAAACAGGCAAATCAAACGGACCTAGACCACAGGAAGTAAAAGATAAAATCAAAGAAACTAAACGTTCTCGATCATACATCAAAACACCAGAGATGCTTGTTAATATGAGCAATGCACAAAAAGGCAAAAAGCAATCAGAAGAAACCAAGAGAAAGAAATCTGAATCTTTGAAACTTGCATACGCTGAAGGCAGAAAGCAACGTGGCAATACACCAGGATACAAACAGATTAGAAAATCAAAAGTCGAATCTACATAAGTAATCTATAACATAAAATATATTACAAACCTTCGGGGGAGAATCGAAAGGTTCTCCCCCTTTCTTTATGTCTAATGATCTGTTGATATAAATACAGTATCAAATGACTTATGCGTGTACCAGGAGATTTTCATGACATTTAAAACACCAGCAAACAACTCTGTAATTCAGCCAGTAGGTATCTCGTCTAAACCAACTTTTGGTTCGATGGACAATCTAGGGCGCGTTCGCACTTCGCGTCACCAGAATATTTACGAAGCAGACTTTGAATATGGCGCGCAGCCAATGCGCTGGGAAAACTATGTTATTAGTCCTTCAGGCAACTCTTCTATTCAGCAACTACCAGGTTCTGGTGGTGTTCGTATGCGTCTCGGCACAGCAAGTGGTGATGTAACTATTCGCCAGACACGCCCATATCATCGTTATCAGCCAGGCAAGACTATGATCATGTCAACTGCTATGAACTTTGGTGCAGCACAGACAAATCAGCGCCAGCGCGTAGGTTTCTTCGATGATGGCAATGGTGTGTTCCTGGAACAAGGTGATCCTGTGTATGCAAACTCTATTACGGCATTTACCGGTAACAGTACAGCAAACTCAAATCTTATTACTGGTTTGTCAAGCACTGCTACTATGTACATTGGTATGCCAGTAACTGGACCAAACATCAATCCAAGTGTTACTGTTAAAGATACTAATGGAACATTAAACATTCCATATACAACAGTTGTGCAAAATATCATCAATAGTACCGCAGTTGCTATCAGTTCACCAACAACTTCAACGACAACTGGTACCAGCTATCAGTTCACAACACAAGCCAATCCATTTGGTATGTTTTGTGTCGTTCGCTCAGATGTCAATCAAGCAGGTGTAGTAAATCACGGCACCAACGCAGGTGTTCCAACAGACTATCGCGTTCCTCTTCCAGCATGGAATGGTGATCAAGCTACAATCAACTCTCTTGATTGGTCACGTATTCAGATGATCTGGCAAGAATATACTTGGTACGGGGCTGGTATGGTACGCTGGGGTGTAGTCATCAATGGTGAATGGATTGTTCTACATTACATCGGTTTCGGCAATAAAGGTCCGATCAATACGACAAATCCACAAACTGGAAATATTGTTATTCCAGCACAAGAAAGCCCATGGTCACGTACTGGTAACCTTCCAGTTCGTTATGAACAGCGCAATATTGGCGTAACTGCTTCACAGAACGATATGTTTCACTATGGTGTTTCTGTTGTTATTGAAGGCGGACAAGATGACCAACGCGGCTTTACATATCCATATGGTATGGCAAACACTGCACCTAAGAGAACGATTTCTGGATCTACTGCTCGTTATCCTGTTCTTACTATGGCAAGTCGCCCAATGGCAACTATCGAAATGAGTGGTAACTCAACATTTAATGCTATCAACTCGACAAGCACAAACTCAACACTTTATTTTACAACAGCAAATACCTCATTTGATGGTGTTCAAACATCATCATTGATCGGTAACTATACTTCTGGTAATAATATTGTTGTTATCACTTCTGGTAGTACAGCAAACGTTTATGTTGGGCAAACAGTTACGTCAAACTTAACGGGCATTCCTGCTACTACAGTTACATCTTTTGTGAACACAACAGCATATACACTATCTGCTCCTGCTACTGTAACACAAACAGGTGCACAAGTCAACACGTATACTAACAATACATTTACTGGTCGCCACATTTACTTTCCTGCACAAGGAACAAGTAACACAGGGTTAACTGGACGTATCACTTCAAGTAACTCAACAGTCATTACATATGGCAATATTATCACTGGTGCACCTATTGCAAATACTGCATCCATGACTGGTACTCCTTTCCAGATTGGTCTAATCAATCGTGGTCAGCTACTACCAAAGAAGATGTATCTATCAGCCGATGCTCAGTGTATTGTTGAGTTGATTACGTCAACAACTTCAAGCCCTATTCTATTGACTGGTGCGCAGTTCTACACACTAGCAAACACCACAACATCAAACACAACTGCTGGTACAATCACACAGGCAAATGGTATTACATTCGCTAATGGTGCTACTGTAAACTCTATCGGTCTTGGGTCAAACTACTCGTTTGCAATGAGAGACGTTTCGGCTACAGCGATGACAGGTGGTGAAGTTGTGTTCGCATTCACTGCTCCTGCTGGTGGTTCTGGTCTACAAGAAATCGATCTATCATATTTCTTCCCACTCTATAACACTGTTGCTGGTAACCTAACTGACCAGTTGACTGTTGCTATTACAACAGGATCTAACGCAGCAAACGTTGGTGTTCACATCATCGCACAGGAAGCGATGTCATAAGAAAAGGAAAGCACATGCCTACCAGAAAATATGGTTACATTAAAGACCCATATGATCCTAGAGACTGGAAGTTTAGTGCGATTCATGCTCCTAAAGCTGCACCTTTACCAGATAAGGTCAGTCTTAGAAGCAAGTTTAAAGAAAAGCCATACGATCAAGGCGAACTAGGTTCTTGTTCTGCACAAGCAGCCACAGCAGCCTTTACCTTTGTTCATGATGGTGGTCCATATTCAAGACTAGCACTTTATTATCAAGAGCGAGTTCTAGAAGGCACAGTCGAGCATGACTCTGGTGCATTTCTTCGCGATGCAATCAAGGTTCTAAATCTACAAGGTGTTGGTCTAGAAAAAGATTGGCCATACGATATCTCAAAGTTCGCTGTTGCTCCTCCTGCAATCGAAGTTCAAGAAGCATTGGAGAACAAGATTTCTGCTTACTCATCTCTAGCAGATGGTAGTGGTATCGAATATCGTCAATGTCTATCTGATGGATTCCCATTCATTATTGGCATTCAAATCTATCAAGACTTTGAATCGCCAGAAGTTGCACAATCTGGTGTTATTGCAATGCCAGAATACTGGACACAATGCTTAGGTGGTCATGCTGTCACAGTCATTGGTTATGATAATAACTTTGATCCTAGTGCGCATGGTGCAGATGGTAAAGTAGAACCATACTATGAAGTACGCAACTCTTGGGGAACAGACTGGGGCGACGATGGCCACTTCTGGATTCCAGCAAGATATCTAGAAGATCCCAAGTTAGCTACAGACGCTTGGACAATCCGTAAATAAAAAAAGGGGGAGTAGCAAAACTACTCCCCTTTAAACTTTGGATGCTCCGCTTGGATTCGAACCAAGATTAACGCCTTCAAAGGGCGTGGTCCTACCATTAGACGAAAGGGCAGTATTCGTTACTTATTTGGTACGGGCGACTGGAATCGAACCAGCACTGCCGAAGCAACAAGATTTTAAGTCTCGCGGGTCTACCAATTCCCCCACGCCCGCACAAACTCTCTAAATCATAAATAATAATAAAAAGGGAGTATAATCATGTCTATCAAAGATAACATCACTAAGTTCAACGACATGGTTGCAGTGACCCTTACAGATACAGTAGGCACCATGTGGTGTGCTTATGCGTTTGCTTTGTTGGCTCTAATCAGTCTACCAGACGCTATTCACGCTGGGCTTGCAGCTACAATCTCATGGATCGCACAGACATTTCTTCAACTAGTTCTACTTAGTGTAATCATGGTAGGTCAAGAAGTTCAAGCCAGAAAGACAGAAGCTAGAAGCCAGCAAGATCACGAAACGATCTTGGCCGAGTTTGCTGAAATCAAAGCAATGCATGTCGAACTAACATCACTCCATGAGGACAAAGCAGGATGTGGCTACGTAGAACAAAAGCAGTAATAGTAGCACTAACACTTCTGTTCTCTGCTCCAGCACTCGCGGAAGATCAACAGATCAATGCTGATAGACCAGGCGTAGGTATCGATGCTGACGTCATTCCACTTAAAACTTTTCAGGCTGAAATAGGTACTGATGGTTATGAGTTTAGAATGGCTATTGCAAAGGACTTAGAAGTATCCAAAGATAACACCAGCTTTGGTGCAAAGTATGCTATCATTTATAATCACAAGTTTGACTTATCAGCCAAGCTAGGATACGATAATAACAATGGTGTTTTCATTGAAGTGCCATCAAAGTATGTTTTTAACAAATACTTTTACTTTGGTACAGATGTTCAGATTGCTAAACATTCACAGACATATGTGACTGAATACAACTTTACACCAACAGATACACTTACAATCATGCCTTCTGTCTACTATGACACAAAGGTCAAAACTGGCATCTATGTTTCATGGGTTCCACCTAAGAAACAGAATCTACAGTTTGACATTGGCTATAGCGAACACAAGTTTACCTTGGGTGTAAGTTCTGCTTTTAGAGTTTCACAATAATATTGGTGCGCGATGGAAGGATCGAACTTCCGGCATCTGTCGAGTCAGGACAGCACTCTACCGCTGAGTTAATCGCGCATTAAATTGGTGGACCCGCCTGGATTTTCACCAGTATCCTTGTTGCTAACTCCAACCAGCAGTATTATCATCCTTATCACATATACCGTTGATGATAGCTATTGCAACCGAAATTAACATCACAACAAGTATGATCTTGATCATAAATTACCTTCACTTAGTTTGGTGGACCCTCTGGGACTCGAACCCAGGATCTTTCGATTAAAAGTCGAATGCTTTAGCCTACTAAGCTAAGGGTCCTTACAAACTTTCTTTTTTGGTACTCCGTGACGGTACTGCCCCGCCTTCTAGCCGTTATGAGCGGCTGGCTTCACTTTAAAGCTTCCAGAGCATTAGAAATGATATGTCGCATTTCTGTTGCATCATCAGAAGCATATGCTTCTTCTAATGCGACTGTCGCAACTTCAAGTGCAGTCTTACACTTTTTAAGATAATACAAAGGCATATCTCTTCCGCCCATGCCTTTATTGATAGTTTCGGTGCTTCGAATACATAAGTTCAACCCTTCAATCATAATCAAAGCCCTAAGAAATATTGAATATAGAATCTGGCGCGCTGGGAGGGATTCGAACCCCCATGTGTCCAGTTAGCTTTCTCCTGATTAGAAGTCAGGCGGCATACCAGCGCATAAAGCTTAGTTAGTTTGATCCAGCGCGATATCAGACCAGTCCAGCCAGTCTTTCTCTTCGACATCCAACTTCTGACCAGCACGATATCGTTTCATAAGTTCGCTTCGTGTATTGGAGATAGCACGATATCCTTGTTTAAAAGTAGGTAGAGAATACTGCTTAACCAACATCATGACCTCCTCTAATAGATATATTTATTAGTCTTGATCAAAGCCAAGCATCAGAAAACGACATCCAACGATAGCAAAGATCAATCCAAAAGTCAACTCAGCGATTTGTACTAGACCACTGGGAGGATCACCTGCAACACAATCTACAGCGTGGCGACATGCTTCCCAGTAATCATCAGCACTGGCAGAACCAGCAATCAGAAGACCGCCGAAAATGAACAGAGCAGCACCAAAAACTTTCATAGCGAATCTCCAAAAAAATATGAGAGCGAGGTCCACTTAGGCGACTGCCAATCTGCGAAAGACCACTCGTTCGCTCTCTATATTCCCACTATATACGATTCGCTAAAAATGTCAACCCTTAATCGTGACTATATTCCTCAACGATAACCTTTTCTGGAGTCAGGTAGACAGCAACGTGATCGCCGTAGACTTCCTGCAGTACATCTTCATTATCGTTCAGCAACTTAACAAACGTCAAAATCTTATTGTGGTATTCAGGAAATTCTTCAAACTGCTTTTCGACTTGAGCAATATACGTTGGATAGTATCCTTTAACCCAATCGCTTACATGTGGCTTAGCAAGTTCATTTTTATAACGAATCAGGATTTCTTCAAGAGTCTGATAACTGCTATACTGCAAAGTCTTGTATTCATCATCATCTTCGTATTCATAAGGATCCTTCAGATCATCAGGATCGAAGCCTTCAACAATAAAATGCGGTTCGTTGATGCTGAATACACATTCTTCACCATCGTTGAAGTATGGAGTGTACTGCGACCAAACAACAGCCTGAACCTTGGGGCATTCCTCAAAGAACAACTTGATGATTTCATTGAATGACGACTGAAGTTCCTTCATGTACGCCTTCTTAAGCGCATCGATTTCAGAGTTCTTTTCAGCGATCTTCTTGGTAATATTATCAAAAGCACTCATCACTTAATCCTTTCATAAACAGTTTTGGTAATCACAACTTCTTTGGGAGTAACTTCATAGATTTCTTGATTACTATAAGTCATCAGTCAACTAGCCTTTCTTCACGACGCTTCTTTGCTCCACCAGACATCCAAGGCTTTAGTGGAATCTCTTCTAACCAGTTTTCAATAGTGGGAATGAAGCCCAAGTCTTCTTGAATGTGTTCTTCTGCAATGTCGCGTACAGACACATCTTTGCCTTGAGCATTGGTGATGTATGTACCGAACATCTGTTCAGCGAGATAGCATCCAAATGAACTATGCAGAATAGCACGGTGGCGTACATCTGGCATAGAAATCTTTGATGAGTCGATAAAGTTGTGAATGGGCAGATAATCTTCTACACAACCACCATGACGTTTTACCGAAACTTTAGCGTGAATGAGTGGCTTCATTGTCTTGTCCTTTCACTGTCTATATCATCATATTACACGATTCGCATAAAATGTCAAGCATAAAACTCTAGACATTTGACGGTGAATCTGATATAAATAGTGAAGTAAAAACAGATAGGTAACAGCATGGCAATACATCTTTATGTGAAAAAATGCACACACTGCGAACTGAGATATTTCGGTAAAACAATGGGATCCGATCCCATATCATATACGGGTTCTGGAATCTACTGGAAAGATCATCTAAAAAAACACAATTCTAAACAAGAAACGTTAGAGTTGTTCTCGTTTTATGACGAGGAAGAAGCTAGAGATTTTGCAATCAAGTTTTCCGAAGATAATAATATAGTAGAATCTAAAGAATGGGCCAATCTGATCGTAGAGAATATAAGCGCCGGCAGAATATCAGGATGGCAACACACCGAAGAGACCAGGCAGAAGATGAGGAAGCCTAAATCTAATAGCGCAAAAATGGGCAAATACGAGCGTACTCAGGAATGGAAAGATAATAAATCTAAAATCCTACTTGGTAAAGAGCCCTGGAATAAAGGAAAAACTGGAGTGTATTCGGAAGCTACTCTATGCGCGTTTAGGGAAAATGCAAGAAATAGAGGTGATGTTTGGAAAGAAAAACAGTCTATCGCACAAAAATCTAGACCAAAAGAATTGATGAATGAAGCAGGAAGAAAAAGCGGATTAGCGCGAACTGGAATCAAACGAGGTCCATACAAAAAGAAAGATGTTTTATGACAAATCCAACTCAACCTGTATCAATCGACTTTCTCAGCCCGCTTGGTTATAAGTTTAATCTCACCAAGAATCCAAATGTTGACTACTTTGCCCAAAGCTTTGATTTTCCTCGCATCAGTCTAAGCACTAGCAGAAATCAACAGACACCTTTCGGTAAGATGCAGTTGCCAGGTACTCCATTGACGTTTGATACATTCTCGTTGACATTCAAGATCGATGAAGACATGTACAACTACTTTGAAATCTATGACTGGATGACTGGTATTGGTACTCCAGAGAGTTTCAATCAGTATGCAGCATTGAATGCACAACCAAACGGTTTCGGTGTTCTGGTAGACGCGGACTTGATTGTATTGAATGGTACAATGAATCCAAATCTTAAGATCACATTTAGTGATGTCAACCCCATTTCACTGTCGGGTTTCAGATTTGATTCCACTGAAACTGATGTAAACTACGTTACGGCTACAGCAGAGTTTTCATATCGCGAGTACACATACACCCGCTTAACTTGAGGTTTATATTCATGAAGCTTGAAGAAATCTATGACCTCTGGGCAGAAGACTCAGAGATTGATACCACTGCGATTGATCAGGTTGCAGTAAATATCCCAAAACTACATCATAAATACTACAAGGTATTCTCAAACGAACGACTACAGCTTCGGAAGTTAGAAGCAGATTATAAGCAGTTGTATCACCTGAAGTTTGAATACTTCATGGGTACACTAGACCGAGAAACACTGGAAGAAAGTGGATGGAAACCAAATCCTCGCGCCATTCTTAAGTCTGATATTCCGATGCATATCGATTCAGATCAAGACATTATCAACTTAACACTTAAGATTTCATATCAAAAAGAAAAGACCGCATTGCTTGAGTCGATCATCAAGAACGTCACAGAGCGTGGGTTCATAGTTCGCAACTATATTGAGTGGCAGAGATTTAAAAACGGAAACTAATGACAGACACATTATACATCACAAAGGTAAACGAGGTACACATCAGAGTAGACTGTGAAAGCGGTCTAGCTATGGAGTTGTCAGAATACTTTACGTTCATGGTACCAAATGCCAAGTTTCATCCTCTAGTCAGACAAAGACTATGGGACGGCAAGATTCGTTTGTTCAATGTGATGACAAAGACCGTCTATGCAGGATTGTTTCAAAACGTTCTAGCATTCGCTCGTAATCGTGGATATGATGTCCAGTTTAGTGATGAGTTTAACGAAACACCATTTTCACTAAGGGAAGCTGAAGATTTTGCTCAATCCTTAAACCTCCCGTTCGCACCACGCGATTACCAGTTAGCTGCACTGGCACATGCAGTACGTAAGACAAGATCGCTCCTACTGTCTCCTACCGCTTCTGGTAAGTCATTGATCATTTATATGATCGCACAGTATTACGCTAAAAAAACTCTAATCATTGTACCAACTATTTCTTTGGTTCATCAGTTAGCAGATGATTTTAAGTCTTATGGCTATGATGAACTAGTACACAAGATCACTGCTGGTGCTGATAAGAAGACTAATGCTATGTTTACTATTTCAACATGGCAGTCAATCTATAAGCAACCAAAGTCTTGGTTCTCACAGTATGATGTGGTAATGGGTGATGAATGTCATCTTTTCAAAGCTAAATCTCTTACTGCAATCATGGACAATCTTGTCAACTGCAAACATCGGTTTGGTTTCACTGGTACACTAGACGGCATTGAAACGAATAAGCTGGTACTAGAAGGGCTATTTGGTACAGCAAAGCGTGTTGCATCAACGGCTGATCTAATAGAACAGAAGCATTTGGCCGAACTGAAGATTAAGATACTTGTCTTAAAGTACGCAGAAGAAGTTCGTAAAGTCAACAAAGACAATGACTACAAACAGGAAATGGATTTCATTGTTGGCAATCAAGCACGTAACAAGTTTGTTAAGAACCTTGCTCTATCTCTAAAAGGTAATACTCTACTTCTTTTTCAATACGTGGAGAAGCACGGCAAAGACTTGTATAAAGCAATCAATGATGCTGCTGGCGATAGACCTATACATTTCATCTATGGCGGTGTTGACGGTGACGTTCGCGAAGAAATACGTAAACTGGTAGAGACACAGACAAACACCGTGATATCATTACACTTTGATGACTTCATTCTCAAAATAAAAGATGGCCAAAACGTACCTCTAATGGATGGTACAACGAAAAAAATTGACAACATTACAGAAAATGATGATGTTGACACCAGTAAATGTATAAGTAATATACAGGCGTCAACATTGATAGGCAAAGTTATATGGACTACACGAGAATCTACGGAGAGTTAGTACAACGTGGAAAGACTAGATGCATCAATGTAGATGATTATTATGAAAAACACCACATTGTTCCTAAATGTTTAGGTGGCACTGATGATTCCAGCAATCTTGTGAAGCTAACACCAGAAGAACACTATGTTGCCCATCAGCTTTTGATAAAAATGCACCCAAATAATCCTAAGCTGATATATGCGACAACAATGCTAATGTATCATAATAGTGATAGACGTTTGTGTAATAAAGAGTATGGATGGATCAAAAGATTGCACAGCAAAAATCTTAGTGTATTTTTTAGAGAACAATGGAAGAATCTAACACCAGAAGAATATAACGTTAGAGTGCAGAATATGAGTTGGTCGGAAGAGAGACATAAGCAACACACAGAATATATGAAAAACCGATACTCAGACGAAGTTTTTTATAGTAGATTTGTCACAACCATGTCGGAAGTGAATGGTGATATAGATAAGAGACAAGACGCTAGCTATAAGTTGAAAGAAAAATGGAAAGATCCTGAATATCTAGAAAAAATGAAAAATAGACCAAAAAGAGGTTCTGACGGTAGCAAACTAAAAGAGCGTTGGAAAGATCCTGCATTCAAAGCAATGATGCTAGAGAGAAGAAAGAATAAGAAAAATGAAACCAAATAAAGTGGGACAGGAGGTTGAACATGGCGCGATTATCGTAGCCAGTTCTGGTACGTTTCTCCACGGGTGTTAACATCAAGAACATTCACAATATCATCTTTGCATCACCAGGCAAGTCCAAGATCAAAACACTTCAGTCTATTGGTCGAGGGTTAAGAAAGTCAAACATAAAAGATTCTGTTACTCTTTTTGATATAGCAGATGACCTTTCATGGAAGTCCAAACAGAACTATACTATGCAACATCTCAAAGAGAGAAAGAAGATTTATGAAGAAGAAGAGTTTGCTTTCAAGATTTATGACATCGACATCTAAAGAACCTGTTCCAACACACATTCTATTAAAGTTGGTAACAGGAGAGTTGGTAATGTCTAGGTTCGATACTGAGACTGAAACTGGATATGTTGTTGAGTATCCAATGGTCGCGAATCGCTATTACGAAGAAGACACTGGTAAGTTTCAAGCTTATCTTACCTCATTGAATCCTTTCGATGATGTCAATATTCTCTTTACTTTAGATAAGAAACATGTTATATTCGTATCTAATCTAGAGCAAGAAGTAGTTACATTCTATGAGAAGAATGTATCAATGAGATATCAATCTGAAGATGATGATCAATCTCTAATACCACTAAGTTCTAGTATTCATTAAAGCACATTGCTTATTATATACAAGCTGTGGAAAAAGTCAAGAGAAAAAGGAATATATTATGGCACGACCTAAAGATACCAGCAGGCATTATGTTGACAACAAATCATTCTACAATGCACTGATTGATTATCGTAAGAAAAAGCAAGATGCGCTAGAAGCAGGGTTACCAGCACCAAGAATCCCTGAGTATATTGGTGTATGTATCTTCAAGATCGCAACTAAGCTAGCCACCAAGGGTAACTTTGTCAACTATTCTTATAAAGAAGAAATGATTTCAGATGGCATTGAAAACTGCATCAGCTACATGCACAACTTCAATCCAGACAAGTCGAACAATCCCTTCGCATACTTTACTCGTATCATATATAATGCCTACGTCCTTCGTATTCAGAAAGAGAAGAAGCAAACGTACATTAAGTATAAAGCCTTTGAGAATGCGGTGTTAGTCGGTGCTGCTACAGAGTATGGAGATTCGGATAATCCTAACTCTACAGAAATGAACAACACTGATAACATGACCAGCTTTGTGTCTGATTATGAAAAGAAAATAGCAGAACGTAAAGCTGAGACCGCAGAGAAAAAGCCAAAGGTGAAAAAAGGTATTGACAAGTTCATAGAAAGTGACTAAGATGAAGACAGACAAAAATAACATTCCCGCAGGCGTAGAAGCCGTTGTGAAGAACCTGTTTGATCCAACGAACAATGTTTATATTCGTGACAACTACAAGCGCACCTTGATGAATATCAGAGACTACTGCGATGATGCGGTAAAGTTCTATGACAAGAAACAAGCACAAGAAGAGTTGGCAAAGCCAAAGAAACGAAAGATTGTATAAGATGGCAAACTGGTTTTATCTTGCGGGTAGTGTAATGTTTGCTATAGGTACAATCATAAATATGTGGAAGTGAGTGTATGACATTTGAACATTGGTTAAATGAAGCTGAATGCTTCTCTATTCGTGAAGATAGATTGGATGATGATTTTTCGATGCTAGATCAAAAAGACTACAACAAACTTAGGGCTTGGTTGAAAGCAGCTTGGTTTGTTGGTCATGAACATGCGCTATCGACATATCTAGATGATGGAAAGTAATACATGAAGTTTGCTATTATTACCGATCAGCATTTTGGTGTACGCGGTGACAGTGTTGTGTTCCATGACATGATGGAGAACTTCTATTCTGAGTTCTTCTTTCCATACCTCAAGGAACACGACATCAATCTTATTCTAGACACTGGTGATACATTAGACCGTCGGAAGTACATTAGTTTCTATACATTGTCACGCGCTCGTTCATACTGGTTTGATAAGATCCGTGATAATAATATGTCTCTGATTACGCTAGTTGGAAACCATGTAATCCCCTACAAGAACACTCTGGAGATGAATGCTCTAGACCTTCTGCTATCAGACTATGACAACATCAAAGTCATCTCCAAACCCGCGGAGATTGAACTAGGCAGCATGAAGACGCTGCTGCTTCCTTGGATCTGCGAAGACAATCAGAAGCAAACAATGGATCTGATTAAATCGACTGATGCACAGGTTGCATTTGGTCACCTAGAACTTGGTGGTTTCTCCATGTACAAAGGTGATACTGGTCATGAAGGTATGGATTCCAGCGTCTTTCAGAAGTTTGACTTTGTTGGCTCTGGTCACTTTCATCACCGCTCAACTAAAGGCAATATAACATACTTTGGTTGCCCATATGAGATGACTTGGAGCGATTATAACGATCCTAAGGGTTTCCATATCTTTGATACAGAAACGCGCACAGCGACCTTTGTGGAGAATCCATTCCGCATGTTCTACAAGTTTGTCTATGATGATTCGAATGCAAAACTGACAGACTTTACAGACATTGACTATAGCCCATACAGAAACACATACGTAAAAGTGATCGTCAAGAACAAGAACAATCCCTATTGGTTTGATATGTTCATTGATACGATGGAGAAATCTAGCCCAGCAAACATCCAGGTTGTTGATGATAACTTGAATCTCAACCTTGAAACCGATGAAGATATTGTGGATGAAGCAGAAGACACATTGACTATTTTGCGGAAATACACAGACAATCTTGAACTGGATGTGGACAAGAAATCTCTTGACAATCTGATACGTTCCTTGTATGATGAAGCCATGAGCATCGATTGAGGTAATATGCATAAAGATAAAAACTCATATCACATCCATGAGCATGACGGCAAACGCATCAATCTTTCAAAAAAAAGTTTGGGTGAGTTTTGCTTCCATGCATTGAAATGTGGTGCAGAGATATATCAACTATGGGCTTTCAATCATAGCTATGAAAGATCGGCAGTTTATCCAGCAATCAAAGCAACAAATGATCAAATCGAGTATTTGAAAGATGTGGGATATATCTTTGTTGAACCGCCTAAGATAAATCTAAACTAAGGTATAATGATGATTCTATTCAAAGTAGTACGTTGGAGGAACCTGCTTTCAACGGGCAATACCTTTACAGAAGTCAAACTAAATGAAGCCGCATCAACTCTGATTGTCGGTGAAAATGGCGCTGGTAAGTCCACCTTTATCGAAGCGATTTCGTTTGCTCTTTATGGTAAACCCTTTCGCAAGATCAATAAGCCACAACTCTTGAATGCGATCAACGGCAAGAACTTGCTTGTTGAAATCGAGTTCGCTATTGGTAAGAAAGAGTATCTGGTTCGACGTGGCATCAAGCCAAACGTCTTTGAAATCTTTGTTGATGGTTCTCTACTGAATCAAGAAGCCAAGTCTGGTGACTATCAGGACGTTCTGGAGAAGAATATCCTGAAGCTGTCTCATAAGTCATTCTCACAGATCATCACGCTCGGTGCTTCTACCTTTGTTCCTTTCATGCAGTTGCCAGCACAAGCTAGACGTGACTTCATTGAAGACCTTCTGGATATCCAGATTTTCTCAACGATGAACAATCTACTGAAGACACGTATTCAAGACAACAAAGATGCACTAAAGGATGCCAACACACAACTGGCTCTTTGTGAACAAAAGATTGATTTGAATAAGAAGCATATCGAATCACTTCGGCAAAACAATGAAGACTTGATCGACATCAAGCACGGCAAGATTTACGAACATAAAACTCTGATCGAGACTGCAAATGCCGAGATTGACAAAATCTCCGAACAGATTGACGATTTGAAACTCAATATTGGCGATGAGCAATCTATTACGGATAGATTGAACAAGGTCACCACGCTTCACTCTGAGTTGAAGTTCAAACTGACCGATCATAACAAGCATATCAAGTTTCTGCATACTCACGATCACTGCCCGACTTGTACACAAGACATTGATCCTGTTTTCAAGGAAGAAAATCTAAACACAAAGATTGCCAGTGCAGAAGAGTTAGACACAGCCTTAACTAAACTATCAGAAGAACAGGCGAAGATCAATACACGAATGAAAGAGATTGTTGATATTAGCAATCAAATCTCAGAATATAATGCAGAGATAACAGACCGCAACAACAAGATTCGTATGTACCAGAAGTATAACAGCGAGTTGCAGAAAGAGATTGAAGCACTTCGTAATAAGCAGACTAAGGTAGAGACGGATGCTGTTGATCTAAACAAAGCCAAGAAAGAACTGAAAGACGTTCACACACTTATTGAAGAACTAACCGAAAATCGTTCTTTGTTGGGTACTGCTGCTGTTCTGCTGAAAGATGGTGGTATCAAGACCAAGATCATCAAGCAATATGTTCCTGTCATGAACAAGCTAATCAACAAGTATCTTGCGGCAATGGACTTCTTTGTCCAGTTTGAACTTGATGAAAGTTTTGATGAAAAGATTAAGTCGCGGTTTCGTGATGAGTTCTCTTATGCGTCATTCTCTGAAGGCGAAAAGATGCGCCTGGATTTAGCTATTTTGTTTACATGGAGAGCAGTGGCAAAACTTCGTAACAGCGTCAGCACAAATCTTTTGATTATGGACGAGGTTTTTGATAGTTCTTTGGATACTAGTGGTACAGATGAGTTCTTCAAGATTCTAAGCAGCGTAACGGCTGACACCAATGTGTTCATCATTTCACATAAGGGAGCATCACTGATGGACAAATTCACTAACATCATTCGTTTTGAGAAGAAGAGAAATTTCAGTGTTATGGTTGTCGAGTAGCTTGTTTACATTTATCCAAGTGCCATCTAAGAATATTACCCTTAGACGCAATTATTAAACAATGTGGACATAACTCTTTAGGTCTATTTTTGTTTGATATCGAGTTTTTTAGTTTGCTTTCGTCGGACACCTTTGTGCCTATCCTGGGCCCTGTTCGTTTTCTTACTAATTCTAAACTTTGCGGAATGCCTCTTAGTTTCGCTGCTCTTTTTTCTATAGTTTCGGCAGAATGTTTTTTGCCTTTATTTTTCTTGCCAGTTATAGAGACTTTGATTTTGTGTTCTTCGCTCATAATTCTTCCGGAACATCCTTCTCCTCCGTCCGTTCTATTGCGAAGAATGCCTGTTCCTAAATCTTTTCTGCCATACCATCTAATATATCGACGTTCTAATGCGAATGCCCCAATCTCTGAAAGATTTGTTTCTAGAAAAACTATTTTGGATTTATCTTTGGGAATAGAAACAGAATGTTTTTCGTACATTCTTCTTGATTTCCCTTTACCTATGTAGTATGGTGTGTTATCAGATTTTCTGATATATGCATAGACGTAATAAGTATTCATGGCTGGACTCCTTGTACGAGGACTAGAGTGGTTGGATACTGGTAATATCGTGAACCACAATATATTTATATAAATTTTAATGTGAGGAATAGCATGACTAACTTTGAAAAAGTAAAAGAGTTCACTACAGTATTTGGTCAAGATGCTCCAGATACTCCAGGGTTTCCTGCAAAAGACGTTATTAAACTTCGCGTAGAACTGATTCGCGAAGAGTTTCAGGAACTTAAGGATGCGATCAAGGACAAGAACTTGGTAGAAGTAGCAGACGCGCTGACTGACATTCTATATGTCACCTACGGTGCTGGTGTTGCTTTTGGCATTGATCTAGATGCTTGTCTAGCAGAAGTACACAATAGTAACATGACCAAGCTTGGTGAAGATGGTAAGCCTGTTCATCGCGAAGATGGCAAGATCATCAAAGGACCAAACTATGTTCGACCAAATCTTAAGCCAATCCTAGGAGTAAACTGATGGCTATTCTACCTCTTGTAGATAAGAACGATCTTATTCTCAAAACAGAACTTGAATATTTTGATTTCAGCAATCCACCTACTGATCCTATTCAGTTGGCTCGTGATCTAGCTGAGACTATGATTGAGAACAAAGGCTTGGGGCTTGCTGCGAATCAGGTCGGTCTGCCCTATCGTGCATTTGTCATCAATGGCGAACAGATTCTTGCATGTTTCAACCCAAAAATCGTTGACTCTTCCGCCGAGCAAGTGTATATGTTAGAAGGCTGCTTAAGTCATCCTGGGCTATCGGTAAAGATCAAGCGTCCAGCTGTGATCAAAGTTCGCTTTACTATGCCTAACGGCGAAACGAGAACAGAAAAGTTTGAAGGTCTAACTGCTCGTGTGTTTCAACATGAACTAGATCATCTAAACGGCATTGTTCATATCAATCGCGCTAGTTTGATCCACAAAGAACAGGCTTTCAAACAACAGAAAGCGTTCAACAAAATCAATAAGAAACTAGCTATCGCATAAGACGGAGTATATTATGGAAGACAATAAGCCTGTAGTTGATGAATCTACAGAATACGAAAGTCTGATTGACTCAAAGAACATCTCTTATGGTGTATCTACTCTTGATGCATTCTTGCCTGAAGACGAAACTTTGGAGCAAGATGATGTAAAGTGGAAGAAACATTGGGTAGGAATGCCCGAGTTCAAGCAAGATACTAATCCACCATATAAACAGATTTACGTAAGCTTCCGTAACAAAGAAGACTATGAAGAGTTTGCCAAGTTGATCGATCAGCATCTTACTATCAAAACAAAAAGCATCTGGCATCCAAAGCTAGATCGTGATGCAAATGCACTTCGTAGGTGGATTGAAACTGATGACTAATCCAAAATATCCTGTCTATATCATTAGTAAAGGTCGGCATGAATCAATGCTGACCTCTCGTTCATTGGCACGAATGAAAGTGCCACATTACATTGCGATTGAACCACAGGATGAAGCTTTGTATGAACAAGCACTAGACAACTTTGGCATCCGTGAGTATGTCACTCTTCTAGTTGCACCTTTCAGTAATCACGGCGACGGACCAGGTCGCGCTAGAAACTGGTGCTGGGATCATTCTATCTCTATTGGTGCAACTAGTCACTGGGTAATGGACGACAACATCACAGACTTTTATCGTCTCCATGAAAACAGTCGTATTCGCGTTGAATCTGGTGTGATCTTCAAAGTTGCTGAAGACTTTGTTGACCGATATGAGAATGTTCCTATCTCTGGTTTTCAATATCGTTTCTTTATTGCACCAAATCAGAAGTATCCTGCCTTTGTAACAAACACTCGTATCTATTCCACATTGCTTATCCGAAATGATTGTAAGCATCGCTGGCGTGGTCGTTACAACGAAGATACTGATATCTGCCTTCGTGTATTGAAAGATGGTGATTGTACTATTCAGTTTAATGCTTTTCTTCAAGGCAAAGCTGCAACACAGACTGTCAAAGGTGGTAACACTGCTGAGTTTTATCATGCTGAAGGCACACAAGACAAGGCTCAATGGAGAGATGGCCAGCTTAATCCAGAGGGAACAATCAACAAGTCACAAATGCTCGTAGACATGCATCCAGACGTGGCCCGCATGGTATTTCGCTACGGTAGATGGCATCATTACGTTGACTATGGTCCATTCAAGAAGAACCAGTTGATTATGAAGAAAGACATTGATCTGAAGTCACTACCTAAAGTAGACAACTACGGAATGAAACTAGTTCGTTTGAAGAAAGAAACTGTATAATGCATAAGTGGACACGCCGTCATTTGGATACGGCTAAGAATATCTCAACTTGGTCAAAAGATCCATCTAAACAGATTGGTGTTGTTGCTATTGGAAAAAATCAAAATGTCCTGGCAACTGGATACAATGGCTTTCCAAGAGGTATCAAAGATGATGATCGCTTGAATGATCGTGAAACGAAGTATAAGTATGTCGTTCACGGAGAAATGAACTGCATCTATAATGCATGTTTAAATGGAATATCTCTTGACGGAGCCAAACTATACGTGTATGGTTTACCTGTATGCTCTGAATGTTGCAAAGGTATCATTCAAGTTGGCATCAGAACTGTTATTGCAGAAGTTCCTAAGAATCTGCCTGAACACTGGAAAGAATCCACAAAACTCGCTAAAGACATTCTTGAAGAAGCGGGTGTGATTTATCTGCAATATGAAATGGAAGGTGAAGAATGAGTGAAAGTGATGGATTAAATCCAGTTGGTCTTGGAATAGAAACTTGGGAGGACTTTGTAAGACGGCAGGTAGCAGACAGCCCGTATAAACGCCCAATCGACACATATTTGGCAGATGAACTTAATCGTAAAGAAATGAAAAAACAACATAATCAATATAATGGAGAAACTAATGAAGAGTTTTTTCGTAGAATACAACCATCAAAAATCGATTATAAATACAACGAAGACAAAGCACTTCAAGAAATCGCCGATTATATCGATAAGACGTATGGCGAACACTATGCGCAAGGCAACATACAATCAACTGAAATTGCGATTGATCGTGGTCGTGGACTAGGATTTTGTCTAGGCAATGTTGATAAGTATTCTGGTCGTTACGGTCAAAAAGGATCTACAGACGATTGGAGAAAAGACTTGATGAAAGTAATACATTATGCTATTATAGCTTTGTACGTACACGATCTAGAGCATAAGAGATAGCTATAAATGTACTCCTATATAAATAATTGTAGTCCACGAGGTTGCCGCCTCCGACTACTCTAGAACTATATAGGAGTTACCAGCATGACTATTTATCTCTATGTCAAACAATGCACACATTGCGGACTCAAATATTTCGGCAAAACCGAGAATACTGATCCTTTCAGATATAGAGGATCAGGAAAATATTGGATACGTCATCTAAAGAAACATAAATCCACACAGACAACTTTAGAAATTTTTGGGTTTGATGATCAGGAATTATGTTCAACGTTTGCTTTGATCTTCTCAGAAAAAAATGACATAGTTCAATCCAAAGAGTGGGCAAATCTAAAATCAGAAAACGGTAGATATGGTGGTAGAGGATGTGGATTTATTACTTCCGATCATACAAAATCCCTCATATCTGATAGTTTAGTTTCTGCATATGCGTCCGGATCAAGAAAAAAAGTTCGTATGTTTGGTGTACACAACCCATCTTTTGGGTGTAAACGATCTGAACACACCAAACAAAAACAATCTTTAGCGAAAAAAGATAAGACTTGGGAAGAAATATTTGGACATGAACAGTCACAAATAAGAAGACTTGCAGCGAAAGATATTGGAACCAAACTTGGTTACAACAATAAGAGTAAAGTTGTCTGTGTAGATTTGGATGGAAACATATTGAAGATCGATAGGGAAATATTCCTCAACAATAAAGGACTATATGTTGGCATAAAAAGTAATGAAGCTAAAAAAAGATTATCAAAACAAGACCAAAATGGTCGCTTTGTAAAAGAAAGGTGAATATAATATGGAAGTTAAGGTACCTATTGAAGAACTACGCAAGCGTAAACTATTTGTTGCAACTCCAATGTATGGTGGTGCATGTGCAGGCATGTTCTGTCGTAGCACAAACGATCTATCAGCACTAGCCGTTCATTATGGTGTTGAAGTCAAGTATTACTATCTGTTCAACGAATCACTTATCACCCGCGCTCGTAACTACTGCGTAGATGAGTTCCTTCGGTCAGACTGCACACACTTGATGTTCATCGACTCAGACATTGGCTTTAACTCCAATGACGTAATGACGATGCTTGCTCTGATGAGTGAAGAATCAGAATACGACATCCTTTGTGGTCCATATCCTAAGAAGTGCATCTCATGGGAAAAGATCAAGATGGCTGTTGATAAGGGCTTTGCCGATCAGGATGCCAGTGTTCTTGAAAAGTTTGTTGGTGACTATGTTTTCAATCCTGCTAATGGCAAGAACGAAATCAAGATCGCTGAACCCGCCGAAGTTCTAGAATCTGGTACTGGCTTTATGATGATCAAGCGTTCGGCTCTCGAAAAGATGACCACCGAATACCCACATCTGATGTATCGCCCTGACCACGTTCGCACAGCCGCATTTGATGGTTCGCGTGAAATCCCTTGCTTGTTTGATGCACTTATCGACAACAAGCACGCGCATATCAGCAATGAGATTCGTGAGTTCTACAAGAAGAATCCTAAGGCTACTCAGGAACAAGTTGTCGCGTTCCTTGACGATGCAAAGCATTCTGCTTTTGGTTTTGAATACTCGAATCGCTATCTATCAGAAGACTATATGTTCTGCCAGTGGGCACGTAAGATTGGTCTAAAGGTATGGCTTGCTCCATGGATTCAGCTACAGCATGTTGGTTCATACGTGTTTGGTGGTTCACTCGCTGATCTAGCAGCCGTTGGCGCTGCTGCTACTGCTGATCCATCAAAGTTGGGCAAAAAGGGATAAAAGTCTAGACTTCTGCCTATAGGTTTGTTATAACGGTGTTTCCAAGGTGATCTTTGGAAACACCACATTGAAAAGGATGATACTATGAAGCTAAGTGAAAATACCCTTACTGTCCTCAAGAACTTTTCGTCAATCAATCACGGCATTCTGTTTCGCTCTGGTAATATGATTCGCACTATCTCACCACAAAAGACTGTGATGGCGAGTGCAGAAGTTCAAGAAACCTTTGACCGTGACTTTGCAATCTATGATCTATCAAAGTTTCTTGGTGCGCTATTGCTGTTTGATCAGCCAGAAATCCACTTCGGTGAAACACAGGCTACTATTGCCTCAGACAAGCGTAAGCTAGTATACACCTACGCTGATCCATCAACGTTCGTTACTTCACCCGCAAAGGATCTAAACTTCCCTGCTGCTGAAATCAATCTATCTATCACCCAAGAAGACCTCACTAAGGTTCAAAAGGCTGCTGGTGTTCTTGGTCTTCCAGAAACAATCATCTCTGGTGATGGTGAAAACATCTATCTATCGGCTGATGATAGCAAGAATCCTTCGAAGGACAAGTACAGCATCGTGGTAGGTTCTACCAATCTTGTATTCAATGCTATCTTTAAGAATGAAAATCTTAAGCTTCTTCCTAATGACTATGATGTATCAATCTCAAAGGCGGGCATCTCAAAGTTTACTGCGACTGGTGTTACATACTTCATTGCGACAGAGAAAGATTCTTCCTTCAGTTAACCTCTTCTGGTTCTTTCTCGCAAACGATAGAAATGTGGATATTTTGGGTTGTCCAATCTTTTTCTTAGATTGATACCAGGATAAGCTTTTTCTGCTTCACCTACAGAAGAATATTGGACACCTTCACACATTACTGGACAACTGTTAGATTTCTTGATCGATTCGAAGAACTTCTGTGATTGTTTTTTACCTAGCATTCCATATGTAGCATAAGATTCTTTAGATTTGTTTTTATGATACACTTCTATTGATTTTATGAAAGTGAGAGATTTAGATGAATCGCCACCATCTCCACCTTTAGTCATATTATATTCGGGCTGAAGTTCTTTGATCCAGAATATCTCCCTCTCATTTAGTTGAGAAGTTTCTTCGATCATTGCTACAGAAAAACTATCGAATCCATATTTTCTCATGGCTCTATATAGATGTGTATTTCCTGTTTTGTGATGATAGAAGTGTCTACGAAATCTCTCTTCGATAGACTTTGATGTTTTGCCAATGTATGTTTTACCATTGACTTTGTTCGTGATCTTATATATAAACATAGCTGATGCTCCGTAAAAGCGTTAGAGTAGGTAGATGCTGTTACATCGTGACCTACATCTACTTATAATGAATCTTGTTTGAAAGGAATATATTATGCTTGAAGACTTTTTGTGGGTGGAGCGATATCGGCCAAAGTCGATTGAAGATTGTATTCTTCCTGCTGATCTAAAAGAAACGTTTCAACAGTTTGTTGATCAAAAGAACATCCCAAATCTACTACTCACGGGTGGTCCTGGTGTAGGCAAGACCACCGTTGCTCGTGCAATGCTAGAGCAACTGGACTGTGATTATATCATCATCAACGGTTCGTTGAATGCTGGTATCGATGTTCTTCGAAATGAAATCACTGGTTTTGCATCGTCTGTCTCGTTCAAGGGTGGTCGTAAATACGTCATCATTGACGAGGCAGATTATCTGTCTGCTGACAAAGTGCAGCCAGCGTTTCGTAACTTCATGGAAGAGTTTAGCCGTAACTGTGGTTTCATTCTGACATGCAACTTTAAGAATCGGCTTATCGCACCTCTACATTCTCGGTGTTCTGTTGTTGAGTTTAACATTGCCAAGAAAGATAAGCCCGTTCTTGCGGTTCAGTTTATGAAGCGTATCTCTGGTATCCTAGATGCTGAAGGCGTTACGTATGATAAGCCTGTAATCGCTGAGTTGATCAATCGTCACTTTCCAGATTGGAGGAGGGTTCTAAATGAACTTCAGAGGCATTCCGCGACAGGCAATATCGACAAGAGTATTCTTGGTAATAGTGGGTCTGATAGTTATAAGACACTTCTTGTTGCACTGAAAGCAAAGAACTTCTTTGCTGCTCGTAAGTGGGTAGGAGAGAACACTGACATTGATAGCACCACACTGTTTCGTGATATGTACGATAACATTGCAGATATTGTTAAAGACAACTCTATTGGTCAACTGATCCTTCACCTAGCTGAGTTTCAATACAAGTCTGCATTTGTCGCCAATCAGGAAATCAATACCGCTGCGTTCGTTCTATCGATCATGGCAGATTGCGATTTCAAGTGAACAGTGTATTCGATGTAATGAATCTTGCCAGTGATATTGTAGAGGTTGAAGAAGAGGACTTTAGGCCTAAAGCGATCTACAGCCCCTTCGATTTCATCGACAGTATCAATACACATAAGAACCTATTCAACGGACCACACGATCCAGCGCAAGTGGAGAAAGAATACAATCCTTGGATTGTCAACCGCGGGCTATCTTTGTTTCATGATACCGCAACATTAGCAAACCTTGTTAACCAATACTATCACCTAGACAAGAAACTTCAATACGATTTTTTACTAAATACTGTTAGACCAAAGTTTCGGAAGTCGAAATGGCCTAAGAAAGAAAAAGATGCCGATCTAGACATCATCAAAGAAGCATTCGGTTACTCGGACCGAAAAGCTGAAGTTGCGTTGTCTGTATTGTCATCCGAACAGGTAAAAAATATAAAGAAAAGATTAAGTAAGGGTGGAACAAAATGAAACTGACAGTAGAGGCTCTAGTAGAGGTAACCCTAAAAGAGCCAGACGATTTCTTGAAGATTAAAGAAACGTTGACTCGCATTGGGATCGCTTCACGTAAGGACAAGATCCTGTATCAGTCCTGTCATATTCTGCATAAGCAGAAGAAATACTATATCGTTCACTTCAAAGAGTTGTTTGCTCTTGATGGCAAACCAACTGATTTCTCGGATACAGATGAAGGTCGTAGAAACACAATCATCAATCTTTTGGCAGAGTGGGGTTTACTCACTATTGTTGAACCAAAGAAAACAGAAGAACCAATCACTCCACTAAATCAAATCAAGATTTTATCATACAAAGAAAAGCATGATTGGAATCTTGTAACAAAATATAATATAGGAAAACGTTAGATTATACAAAGACAAACTTTCAGGATGATACATTATGCAACCATGGGAACCAGTATGGACGCCTACACCGAAGCTACCACCCTTCATATGGGAGTGGGTTGTATTTGGTGATCCTAATGCAATCGTGTTAAAGTTTAGAGAAGAGAAATCCTGGTGGTTCAGAATGAAGACCAGGATTCTTCTCGGCAGTAAGTGGAAACGTTTATAAATAACTCGTCTATGCCAAATGGGTAGACATTACATCAACTCTCGCTTAAATAGGAGAACTAATATGGCTAACACTTTTTACGGCTCAAGCTTTGCTTTTACCCCAGAAATAGATAAGTTTTTTGTTGGCTTTGATCCTCTAGTACAGAAACTAGCATCAGCGGCAGAGCAGACAGCAAAGCTTTCTACGAACTACCCACCATACAACATCAAAAAGATTGATGAAAACAAGTATGTCATTGAAGTGGCAGTTGCGGGTTTCGCGCGCGAAGATATTGACGTTGAACTCTCTGATGGTAAACTAACTATTAAGGGCAATGTCAAGTCAGGTGAATCTTCTGAGAAAGATTCAGAAGGCGAATGGACTTGGCCACTATTTCTACATCAAGGATTGGCAATGCGTCCATTTACGCGCCAGTTCACACTTGCTGATCATGTTGAAATCACTGGCGCAGAACTTCTAAATGGGATTCTTCGCGTTGGTCTGGAGTATGTCATTCCAGAACATAAGAAACCGAAGAAGATTGACATTCAAGACAAACATGATATCCATACAACAAAAAAATCTTCTTCTACCGCAGAATATCTGGCTGAAAGAGAAGGAAAATAAATGCTAGAAAAATACATCGTCCCTGTATCAAGAGTTGCAGGGTTTACCATTGCAGGTCTATGTTTGATCACTATGTATAATCTTCTTGCACTATAAGGAGATTGTCTATGTGGCCATATACTGAGGACGAATGGGATTATCTAGGATAATCTATAAATAGAGAGGGGCATATTGTCCCTCTCTTTTTGTTTCAAGGACTATAGCGATGAGTTTCTACACAGATGTAATCCAAAAGAGCCCATTGTTTCATACAACAAACATGGTAAACTCTTTAGACTTGTTATTCCCAGCGTTCAAAGCCAAAGTCGAGGCACTTATGGCAGAATCTGCTGCTGCTGGTCAACCACTAAAGATCCTAGAAACTTATCGCTCAGATGAACGCCAGGTACAACTCTTCAATCAACATGCCACGAAGCTGAAGAATGTTGGTGTACATCACTATGGGCTTGCTTGTGATATCGTAAAGCTGGTCAATGGTCAACCTTCATTTGAAGGCGACTATACGTTCCTTTGCAGACTAGCAACAAAGCACGGTCTTATCTCTGGTGCAGATTGGGGCACTCCTAAAGCAGTACATACATTCAAGGACATGGATCATGTCCAGTTTGTTTCTGTAAAAGATCAAAACAAACTCTTCAATGGTTCATGGTACCCAGATGCCAACTATGATCCTTATCAAAATCTATAAGGAATGTCAATGCACAAGTTTGGTCACTTTCTAAGAGAAGATATCTCTCTTACGTTTCAGTATCATGATGAGTTGAATCCTCTTATCTGGGATGGTGATGAACTAAAGCAGAACATCAAAGAACGTCTTCTATTGATTGGTAGAATGTTTGCTGTGTTTGCCAATATTCCAGAAGATGCTATCAAAGACATCGTGTTCACTGGTGGCAATGCAAACTATAACTATACACCACATTCCGATCTAGACGTTCATCTACTGATCAACATTTCAAAGATTCCAGGTATCAACCGCGTGTATCTTGATGATTATCTTTATGATAAGAAACTTTTATGGGGATACAAACATCCATCGCTGACTGTCATGGGATATCCTGTTGAACTATATGCGCAGAGTTATAGAGAGAAGTTGGTGTCACCTAAAGCAAATCGTGGTGTCTACTCTCTAATGCAAGACAAGTGGCTGTTCAAGCCAAGAAAAGAGAAGCCAGGTGACTTTCACAATGACACAGGCTTTAAGAATAGACTTGAACATCTAATCAAACAGATCGAAGATGTTCTCACAAAGACTGGTGACCATAGCGAGGACATTAAGCGCCTCAAGATCAAGATCCGCAATATGCGTTCTTCTGGTATTCACAAATCTGGTGAACTTTCTGTTGAGAACCTCCTCTTTAAGGAGTTACGTAATATGGGCTACATTGATAAGCTAAACGAATATCTGATAAAAATGCAAGATCGACATTTATCTGTTTACTAATCTCTCGCTTTGGTGTAAGATGAGCCATTGAGAGATTCTAAACAGTTGAGGTGATATGGATTATTATACAAACACATTCATGCAGCGCGGCAAGATGTATGTACGCGGCATTCAAAACGGCAAACAAGTAAAGCAAGTTGTCAACTATAAGCCATATCTGTTTATTCCTACAACAGAACATACGAAGTATAAAAACATCCATGGTTCTCCTGTGGGTAAGATCGACTTCGATTCGGTTGATGATGCAAAAGAGTTTCAGAAAAAATATGAAAACATCGATGGAATGCCAATCTATGGCATGACTCATTTCATCTATCCATTCATGTATGACACATTTCCAGGTGAAATCAAGTACGATCCTTCTGCAATCTCTGTTGTCAGTCTTGATATCGAAACTGTGGTTGGCGATGTAGATATTGCTACTGCCATTCAAACAACTCCAAATGAAGTGACTGCTATTACCATTTCGCGCAATGGTAAGAAAGCGGTGTTTGGTTGTGGAGATTATACACCACACGAAGACAACATCACCTACTACAAATGCAAAAATGAATACCAACTGTTTCAGAAGTTTCTAGATATCTGGAACTCCTATGATTATAGCCCAGATGTGCTGACTGGTTGGAACGTAGAGTTTTTTGACGTTCCCTATCTTGTTGGTCGCATTCGGATGGTTCTAGGAGAAGATGCTGCGAAGCGTCTTAGCCCATGGCAAATGCTTCGCGAGTATGATGTTGAAATCAAGGGACGTAAGATGACATCATACTACATGATGGGCATCACTGTACTTGACTGGATGGCACTTTACAAGAAGTTTACATACACATCACAGGAATCCTATCGTTTGGATCATATTGCCAAGGTCGAACTTGGTGATCAGAAGCTAGACTATAAAGCACAAGGTTACACAAGTCTACAAGATTTGTATGAAAGAAACTTTCAGCTTTACGTTGAATACAACATTCATGACGTTCATATCGTTGATCGGCTAGAAGATAAGATGAAACTGATTGAACTGGTGTTTGCTATTGCTTATGACGCAAAGGTAAACTATCAGGATACACTAGCATCTGTGCGCCAGTGGGACGTAATCATCCACAACTATCTGATGCAACGAAATATCGTTGTAGGCAATCAGAAGAAATCTGGTCGTAGTGATGATAGTCTTGTTGGTGGTTATGTTAAAGATCCAAAAACAGGTATGCATCGTTGGATGGTTTCATTCGACCTTAACTCTCTGTACCCACATTTGATTCAACAATACAACATCTCACCCGAGACGTTTGTTGAAAAGATGTGGGACTTCTTAAGCATCGATCAACTGTTGAGAGTTAGAGACACTGGGTTGCAAGGCTCTGAATACTCTTATGCAGCCAATGGTTGTGTATATCGCAAAGACAAGCAGGGCTTTCTTGGTGCTATCATGGCCAAGATGTATGATGATCGTGTTGTCTATAAGAAGCAGATGATCGAAGCCAAGAAGATGTATGAAAAGACCAAAGATCCTAAGCTTGCTAAAGAGATTGCACGGCTCAACAACCTACAGATGGCGAAGAAGATTCAGCTAAACTCCGCTTATGGCGCACTTGGCAACAAATACTTCCGTTGGTATGACATCAACCACGCTGAAGCTATTACTATGTCTGGCCAGCTTTCCATCCGCTGGATTGCTGATCGTATGAATGAATACTTGAACAAGCTATGTGGTACGACAGACTATGATTATATCATTGCATCAGATACAGATTCTATCTATGTGACACTAGCACCTCTGGTCGACAAGATCATGCCAGATGAAACGGACACAAAGAAGATCGTTGAAGTTCTAGATAAGTTTTGCCTTAGTAAGATTGAACCATTCATCGATAAAGCATATCTGGAACTATCTGTTCGGATGAATGCATATGCACAAAAGATGTTCATGAAGCGTGAAGCTATTGCCGATAAAGCCATCTGGACAGCAAAGAAGCGATACATCCTAAACGTCTGGAATCAAGAAGGGGTTGCATACGATTCGGCAAAGCTAAAGATGTCTGGCATTGAAGCGGTCAAATCATCAACACCACAATCTTGTCGTGATAACATTAAGAAGGCATTAAATCTTGTCATGAACGAAAGTGAAACGACACTGCAAACGTTCATCGCAGATTTTCGTAAAATGTTTACACAGTTGCCTTTTGAGGAAGTGGCATTCCCTCGTGGTGTCAGTGATCTAGACAAGTATGAAACCAAAGACATTGAAACGTATGCTTCTGGTACTCCTATTCATGTTCGTGGCAGTATTCTGTACAATCGTATGCTAGAGCGTCATGGACTAGGTAATAAATACGAGCAGATAACAAACGGTGATAAGGTGAAGTTCTGTTACATGAAAACACCTAATCCCGCTAGAACAAATGTCATCTCCTGTCCATCTGAGTTGCCATCAGAGTTTGATTTGGAGAAGTACATCGACTATCCAATGCAGTTTGATAAAGCGTTCATTGCACCACTACAGGGCATTCTGGATGTGATTGGTTGGAAGTCAGAGAAGATCGCAACACTAGAGGACTTTTTCAGCTAATGGACGAAGATTTTGATTTTGGCTTCACATCGACCACATCGGAAGATATTGCAGCACCGATTATTGTCTCTAAGACAACAAAGAACGATCAAACGATTGACAAGCTACTCAAAGCTATCACACCACTACTAGACAATCTAGCCAAGGATGCAGACAAAGATGTCATCCATTGGCCAAATCGTGCTGCAAAGATTGAAGAGTTTCGCAAGAAACTATACAAGATCGCTGGAAAAACATTGCCTAAGAAGTGATTTTGTGATACAGTGAATACTGGTTTAAACCAAGGAGATTATATGAGCATTCTAGACAAACTACGTAAAGCAAGCACAATCAAGGAAGCAGATGTGCTATCGGATTCCAAGTTCTTTAATAAGAAGGACATGATTCAGACTTCCATTCCCATGCTCAATGTTGCACTATCAGGTAGTCTAGACGGTGGTATTACACCAGGTCTAACTCTCTGGTGTGGTCCATCAAAGCACTTCAAGTCATTCTTCTGTCTTCTAGAAGTCAAAGCGTACCTTGACAAATATCCTGAAGCTATCTGCCTCTTTTACGACTCGGAGTTTGGTGCTGGTAAGAAGTATTTTGAAACCATTGGCATTGATACTACTCGTGTTATTCATAGTCCAATCACCGACGTTGAACAGTTCAAGTTTGATGTTATGCAGCAACTTGAAGTGATTTCTCGTGGCGACAAGGTAATCATCTTTGTTGACTCTGTTGGTAACTTGGCTTCTAAGAAAGAAGTTGATGATGCCAAGGATGGCAAGTCTGTTGCAGATATGTCACGGGCGAAGCAGATCAAGTCTGTGTTTCGTATGATTACGCCACATCTAAACATCAAAGACATTCCAATGGTCGTTGTGAATCACACATATCAGACACAAGAAATGTACTCAAAGGCCGTCGTATCTGGTGGTACTGGTATCTATTATTCTGCTGATACAATCTTCATCATTGGTCGTCAACAAGAGAAAGATGGCACCGAAGTCACTGGTTACAACTTCATCATCAATGTTGAAAAGTCACGCCATGTTCGTGAAAAGTCCAAGATTCCTATTGAAGTTCGTTTTGAAGGTGGTATCTCAACATGGTCTGGTCTACTAGATGTTGCTCTAGATTCTGGTCATGTGATTAAGCCAAAGAACGGTTGGTATCAGCAAGTTGACATGGAAACTGGCGAAGTTCTACCAAAGAACTATCGCCGTGCAGATACAGACATCAAAGATTTCTGGCTTCCTGTTTTGAAATCAAAATCTTTCCGCAAGTATATTGAGGATAACTATAGACTTGCACAGGAAGATATGGTATCTAATGAAGATATCTCGGACATCTACGGAGAAGCGGATTGACTAAAGAAGAGTTTGAAGTTAAGTTCAAAGAATATTTGAATGAACAAGGATCTAATCCAGGCACTGGTTGGATTAGCAAGATGGGTTGGCACTATAAAAAGCGTCAAGAGTTCGTGAGACTTATTGACTATAAGGAGGATGTTAAGTGATTGAAGAACAGGTAATCTTTTCACATCTACTTTATAATGAAGAATATTGCAGAAAGGTGATCCCATTCCTGAAGACCGAATACTTCCAAACACGGCCTAACAAGATCGTGTTTGGACTTATTGACAAGTATGTCAAGACTTATTACAGGGTGCCTACAAAGGAAGCTTTGCAGTCTGAAATCTTGTCTCTCACAAATATTAGTGAAGATGAGTATTCAATCTGCAAAGATACTGTACAGACATTCAATGCAGACTTGGCTACGTCCATTGATTGGTTGTTTAACGAAACGGAGAAGTTCTGTCAAGAACGAGCCGTCTATAATGCAATCATGGACTCCATCAAGATCATTGATGGCAAAGATGACAAACGCGGTAAAGGAGCATTGCCAGAGATTCTAACTGAGGCTCTGGCAGTCTCTTTTGATACAAACATCGGGCATGACTTTCTTGGTGATGCTGAACAGAGGTATGACTTCTACCATCTGAAGGAAGAGAAGCTAGAGTTTGACCTGAAGTATTTCAATAAGATTACTAAGGGTGGTGTATCTAAGAAAACGTTGTCTTGTATTCTAGCGTCCACAGGCGTTGGTAAGACGATGTTTATGACGCACTGTGCAGCGAATCATCTGGACATGGGCAAGAACGTTCTCTATATCACCATGGAAATGTCCGAAGAGCGGATTGCAGAACGTATTGACGCCAACTTGATGAATATCACGATGGACGAACTTCGTGATCTACCGAAAGATTCTTTCAACAAGAAGATCAATCGAATCAAGTCATCAACACAAGGCAAGTTGATTATCAAGGAGTATCCAACATCATCTGCTGGTGCTGCACACTTCCGGCATCTATTGCAAGAACTTCGTATTAAGAAGAACTTCAAACCAGATGTAATCTACGTTGACTATCTAAACATTTGTGCTTCTACACGTATGAAGATGGGTGGTTCTGTAAATAGTTATATGTACATCAAGTCGATTGCCGAAGAACTACGTGGTCTTGCGGTTGAGTTTGATCTACCAATCATCACGGCTACACAGTCAAATCGTGATGGTTATAACTCTTCTGATCTTGGGCTAGACAACACCTCTGAATCATTTGGCTTGCCTGCAACAGTAGACTTCATGTTTGCTCTGATGGTAACAGATGAACTGGCTGAAATGAACCAGATCCTTGTCAAGCAGTTGAAGAACCGCTATAGCGATATCAATGAAAACAAGAGGTTCGTTATCGGTGTAAACAAGTCTAAGATGCGTTTTCATGATGTGGATGATTCTGAGCAAGAGAATATTCTAGAAGGTCCTAAGAAAGATAAGTATCAGGACAAGCCGGTAATGGACAACACTCAGGTCGGTATTCGTGCCAACGAAGAAGACAATATGAAGTGGATGACTAAGGCTGCCGGCCGTAAAGATTTTAGCGGATTGAGAATGACTTGATATACAGAATCAGAACGTTCGATGGTAAGTACCACATTTTTGAGACAACCACTGGGTTTACCATCTATTCCTCAGCCGAGGAAGACAAGGTGAAATCTATCTGTCGTTTCTTAAACTCAGGAGGTGGTTTCAATGGAGCCACCCCTGCATTTTTTTGCCACAAAGTTGACATTACCGATTGACATTTTTTCAGAATCAGCTACATTGAGAATGTAGTTAGTGAGAAAGGTGATTCGTTATGATTAAGATTTTTGCTATTGCATTCGCTCTGGTTGCCCTAGAACTCTTTGGGTTCAAGGAACTCGTTAGTTTTATGCATCCCATTGCGTTGATTAAGTTTTTCATCGCTATTCCGTTCGTTGCCATTGCTGCGATTACCGCTTGGTATCCCTTTGCGGTAGGCATCTGTGGCGGTCCTGAACGCTTCTGATATCTCTTGACATTTTTTCAGAATCAGCTACATTGAGAATGTAGTTAGTGAGAAAGGTGATTCGTTATGGCAAAGGCAATCGAAGCGTTCATGGGGCATGACTCCTACGGCCGTCACATTCATGCTGCTGTCCGCGAGGATGGTCAGTGGTTCTCTCGCCACTGGGGGTTCAACGGTTACGGAAACGGTTGGCTCAAGTGGAAGAAAGATCAAGAACTTCCTCGCCTCGAAGATGGTCGTGTCGAATGGGGGTTCAAGACCCTTGAGCCTATCAATCCTGAAGGCCTTCGGTTGCCAAATTAACCACTTGACATTCATCGCGAATCATGATAGGTTCAGATCATAGACGATGGAGATGAAATGGAAGTTCACGTATCAGGTATCAATGCGACCAAAGCTGAGGAACTCACCGAGGCAGCAGAGTTTTTTGCGCGCCAGTTGATGGATCCTCGTATGGTTCGCAATCTATCCATTGATCTGGAGATTGAAACAAATCTAGACGCCGAAGGCGAATGTGTTGATGAGCAGGGCACTAGGAATCCTCGGTGGTTCACGATTCGTCTCAAGCGCCAGAAGATCGACGGTATGATTAAAACTCTAGCGCACGAAATGGTCCATGTTAAGCAACACGCTAAGAATGAACTTCAACGCGGTATCGTGATCCCTACGAGGGGTGGTCTAAAGATCAGCAGCAAGTGGCAAGGCGAAATCTGGAAGCCCAAGCGGCATGAAGATAACTATTTTGATTCGCCTTGGGAGGTAGAAGCTTACGGCAAAGAAGTCGGGCTCTATCACAAGTGGTTTGCATTCATCAACGAGCGTTATAAGTAGAGTTATATTCCCTAGGGGCCCTATCGGTAGGGGCACAAGACTGTTAATCTTGTCGTTATAGGTTCGAATCCTATCTAGGGAGCCATTTAAAAAGGAAACTACCATGTTTCACGTATACGCATTGAACGCAGATTACGAAATGGTTGTTGAATGTCTGGTCGAAGATTATAAAGCTGCTTTAAAGCTTGCTGAAAGTCTGGACCTAATCTATGGCAGAGATAATGTCTGTCTTGAAGTGGTGATTGATGACACTGAAAAGGTCTAAGTGAAATAAAGGATTGTTATGAAGATTGGTATTACATGTTCCTGCTTTGATCTGTTTCATTCGGGTCATGTTCTTATGCTTGAAGAAGCTAAAGAACACTGTGATTTTCTTATCGCAGCACTTCAGACTGATCCTACGATTGATCGTCCAGAAAAGAATAAGCCAGTTCAAGATGTATATGAACGTTGGTCACAGTTAAATGCCTGTAAATATGTAGACAAAATCATTCCATACTCCACTGAAGGTGACCTATATAATCTTCTACTCACCCAGAAGATTGATATTCGGTTTGTAGGAGAAGAGTATGAGTCTAAAACTTTTACTGGCAAATATATGCCAGGCATTGAGATTTATTATAACAGACGCGAACATAACTATAGTTCTTCTGGGCTACGTGAACGTATTATGAAAGGATAAAATATGTACCAGACACATCAGTATGATCCCGAAGAGTATCTACCAGAAGTCGTTCCAAACGTAGTATTCAAGACTCGTGTGCGTGACGATTCGATTGAAGGACCAAATCCTTATCGTTGGGAAAAAAGGACTTCGTTTGACTATTTTGCAAACAAGCGCGTAGTTCTATTTTCTCTTCCTGGTGCCTTTACACCTACTTGTTCGACATATCAGCTTCCTGGTTTCGAAGAAAACTATAAAGACTTCAAGGCACTAGGCATTGATGATGTATATTGCATCTCAGTCAATGATGCCTTTGTAATGAATGCTTGGGCCAAGTCACAACAGCTTCAGAAGGTCAAGGTCATTCCAGACGGTTCTGGTACATTTACCAGTGGTATGTCGATGCTAGTGAATAAGGAAAATCTTGGCTTTGGCACACGTTCCTGGCGTTATGCTGTAGTGGTAAACAACGGCAAGATCGAAAAGTGGTTCATTGAACCTGGCTTTGGTCACAATGTCGATGATGATCCATACGGCGAGACTGCACCTGAAAACATTATGAAATGGCTCAAAACTGCTTGACTTATTCCACGAATCAGCTATGATGGGAATATAGAGAGACAAAGCTTCTCTCTGATACAAAATGGAGATTGATTATGTTTAATGTTGGTGATCGAGTTAAGCTTACCAGTTCGGCAACGGGCTATATTGACGAACCTGATAATGGACTTGATGTCGGTAGTCTGGGTACTGTCACTGAAAAAATCGATCCATATGGACAAACTGATGGGATATATTATCGGGTAAAGTTTGATTCTGGTTATTTTGGTCATCATGACCTTTCGGTTTATATCTACAAAGATGAAATCGAGTTGGTAAAAGAGACAGTGCAAGATGACATTATCAAACTTCTAAAGCTTGCACAGGCTGCTATTATTCATTATTCTCAAGATCCAGATGAAGCAATCGCCTTGCGTATTGAAAAGTTTCTTGCAAGCAATACTTGATACATGAACATGTTTTATAAGTAGAACATGAACAACGTAACGAACTTTAAAAACTTCATTGTCGAGTCACAAAACACACTCCATGCCTTTGACATGGATGAAACTTTGTTTACTCACGATCCAGGTTCACTCGCTATTCATGTAAACGATGAACATGGCAAGCGAGTGAAGTCTTTAAGTAATCAACAGTTCAATACGCATAAGTTAGATCCAGGTCATTCATATGACTTCTCTGACTTTAGATCATCTAGCAAGTTGCATCAAACGGGTAAACCTATTCGTAAGATGCTTGCTAAGATGAAAGCCATTCATAATAATGGCGGTAAGGTTGAGATACTAACTGCTCGGGCAGACTTTGACGATCAGCCAAAGTTTGCCGAGTTTATGAAGAAGTATGGAGTAGATATAAATAAAGTGCATGTTCGCAGGGCTGGTAATAAGCCTGGTGATCCTGCCGTAAGAAAACGTGATATTGTACACAATCTCATTAATCAGAATGGATATAAAAACGTCCATCTCTATGATGATTCTAAAGACAATCTAGCACAGTTTCTTTCATTGAAGCAACATCATCCTGGTGTTAACTTCAATGCTCATCACGTAAGTCATAACGATGACACTGGTGAGACTACGGTACGCACAACGAAAGTTTAATGCCGATATAGTATAGTGGTAATACAGTGGATTTGTAACCCTCTGACAGGAGTTCGATTCTTCTTATCGGCACCAGACTATTTTGATGAACAATGATCTATTACGAACTAGACGTAAGGCGCTAGATGGTATGAAAATCAGGACCAGAACTTGAACGTTCATTGTTCATCTAAATAGATTATTGTCTACCATTAGGAAAGTCTGGTAATCCGCCTGGTTTGGGGCCAGGAGATCGGGAGTTCAAATCTCTCATGGTAGACCATTCCATATAAATAAGAGCATGAAAATGAAAATATTCAAAGCTTTCAAAGAATCGACAACAGAGACACCAGAGAACATTCAGATTGAAGTTCTAGGTGTTGATGATAGCTGGCGTAGAGTTGAAGGCGGTGTTCCTAATCGTGCGCAGTCTATTGCTCGTGCATTAGAGTATACCAAAAAGAGATATCCTAAGAACCGAGTTCGTGCTGTTGGACAGAAAACGGGCAGGTTCTACGATCTTTTGCCTTGATGTTTATTTTTTAATGTTTCGCTTATTTTTTTCTTAGTCTCTTCACTTGGAACTTTACCAAGTTGAGCAAGTCTCATTTTTTCTTTTGTTTCAGTTGATCTTTTTTTACCTACATTTTTCTTGTGTAGACTAGTTAAACGATCTATTTCTAGTTGAGTTTTGTTTCTGTTTTTGTGTGAATCTGAAAGTTTTTTTATAGTATCAGATGATCGTTTCTTCCCCTTGTTCGCAAGTCCCATTTTGATTCTCGATTCTTCAGTTAACCCCGATCTTGGTCCTGTGTGATATTTACATCCCACATTTCCAGGTTTAGCGTCTTCCTGTACAAGATTTGCCCAAGATTTAGATTCGACAATATCATTTTCTTGTGAGAACGAAATAGCATATGCCGTAGCGTCTTCTTGGTTATAGAAGGTGTGTACTTCTAAAGTTATAGGTGTTATGTTATGCGATTTTATGTGTCTGATCCAATACTGACCAGATCCTTTATATCTGAAAGGATTTTTTGTTTTAGTGTAACCAAAATATTTCATATCACAATGACCACATTGCTTCACGTATAGATAAATAACCATAGCTGATGCTCCTGTTTAGCGTTAGAGTCTGTGGATATTAGTAGTATCGTGACAGACAATATTACTTATATAAAACACCCTTTGCCTCATTAGCATAGAATCAATGCATCTGGCTTCCACCCAGAGGAAAACGGGGAGGTACCGTTATGAGGCTCCAACATCATGAAAGGTAAATAATGGCAGTTAGTACACGTAAGACTAAGGTCTCAAAAGGTATTCACTCAAACGTTTCAAAAGCAACTTCAAAGCTTGTGAAGCGTGATCGTTGCACACTAACACATGAACTTGATCTTGTTAAAGCATGGCGTGCTGGTCGTAATCCTTGGATTACCATTGTCAATCCTAATAAGAACCAGACAAACATGCTGAATATCCGTGTTCGTGCCAATGAATATTGGGGCAACTACAAGCGTAGTTCGAACGTAACACAGGCTCAAGAAGACTAAATAATAAATAGAGTGTAATCTAACACTCAAGGAAATAATGATGCAGCGGTTGCTATCTATCCCTAGGATGTTAGCTTCCGCTGCATTTTCTTTTCTAGCAAAGCGGAAGCTGCCTCCATCGTTACCTGCAAATCAAGTCTGGCCTTACGGTCAGGCTATTGTCGTGCCTGGTACCACAGTGCTTTGTAACTCGTTCTATCTCGTTCTTTATGATGAAAAGAATATGAGAACGATTCTATCTGCTGAAGTGACACAGCCACCACATGACCACGTGGAAAGAGACGACGCATTCTGCTCTGATCCTCGCCTGAAACGGTCACCAACACCAGATGACTATACAGACAGTGGATATGATCGCGGGCATCTAACACCCGCTGCTGACGCTGGAAACGAAGTCCAGATGCGCGACACATTTCTAATGACCAACATGACACCACAACTACCAGATGTAAACAGGATTATCTGGAAAGAACTGGAAGCGATGGTGAGAGGGATGGAGACGCAATACGTGGTGACTGGTGCAATCTATACTGATCCATCTACTTGTATTGGAGAACGTAGGATTCCCGTTCCATCGGCGTATTACAAAGTTGTCTATCTCAAAGATCGCTCTATCAAAGTTTATATGGCTGACAACGTTGAAGGATCTGCTCTGATAGAAAAATCTTTATCAGAGTTAGAATCTTTGGTGGGATACACATTTCCCTCTTGACATTATTCCCGAGTCGTGTATTATCAGTAATGTAGTCAGTGAGATATAAGGTGATTCGTTATGTTTAGTTTATCTGCTTCTATCTCTGTGATTCGTAGCTACGGTATCAATATCGACGGTGTGAGCGATATTCTCAATGTTTTGGATGATCTAGGTCAAGTTCGTAAAGATGGTTACATCGACCAAAAGAATCTTGATCGCCAGATTCAAAAATATCGCAAAGCACAAAAGGCTGCTTGACATATAACTCGAATCTGTTATGGTAAGAATGTAGTCAGTGAGTTTGTGGAGCAATCAATATGAATCTTAAGCAACTCTTTGCCCCCATCGTGATTCGTTTTCAGTCATCGGATGATCTTGAAGCGGCTCTCTTTTTCCTCTCCGAATGCAACCGTGACAAGCTGAGTGATCGCCTTGTCAAACAGGTTGATCGAATGGAAAAGTTGATCGCAAAGGAACTGATTCGTCGTGGCGTCAAGATTTGGGAGTTTTGATTATGTTTTTCTGCAAAAATCGTGTGCATCAGTATATTGTGACACTGGAAGTAAACGGTCGTCATCCCTATCTTGTCGATCATGATCTGGATTATTTTGAAGGCAAGAAAGATGTCCAAGTTAAAGTGACCGCAACTTCTTGGAAAAAAGCAGATCAAGCAGCGCTTGATGTTGGTCCTTGCATAAAAGCTTGGTCCTGGCGTGTTAAGTCTATTGAAAAGGTATTTAAGGAGTTTTGATTATGTTTACTGCTGTTGTGACTATTAGTACGGTGCCTGATCATGATGGAGACACGTATTTTCTGTTTGATGGAGTTGTGCATGATGAAGAAGAATATGCTGATCTTCTGTTTGAACTTGAACAGCGCACTCATTACAAAATAGCAGGGCATAAAGGAAAGATTACTGTCCTCTCTGAAATCACTCGTCGTACCTCTAATGTTTTGGAGTTTTGATTATGAATACGTTTTATAAAATGGTGCTGTTTACGTTTCTCGCGAATGTTGCATTCTGGGGCATCATTATCGGTGTTATCTGGCACTTTGTTGCCAAGTTTTGGTGAGAATGAATATGAAAGTATTTTGGGTACTAGGCTGGGATCGTTATTATCCTGCAGAAGATAACTTCCTTAAGTCGTTTGAGACTTTGGAAGAGGCACAAAAGTATATTGATGTGTGTCTGCAAGAGGCACACCATTATGATCGCTATGACATCATTGATATCAGTGGAAGGCTGTAATCATGGCCGCAATATATCTAGATTGCACAGATGAAGAGTTTCATGGTATTCACGAATCTGTGGACAAGTATCTGAAGCGCAAGGCTCCTAATGCTCCTGTTGATAAGGAAGCACTTAACAAGCTTCTAATGGATCATGGTAAGATTATTCGTGAACTGCGATCTAAGGGTATCATCATTCTACATCGCAGCAAGCAGCCAGATAAGCCCAAGCCACCGCGTAAGCCTAGGGCACCAAAGGTAGCACCAGAGCCATCTGCACCTGCTGCTCCAAAAAAGACTAGACAACCACGTAAAACTAGTGTATAAGTAAAGACAATATGACCCATACCTCTGTTACATATGTATGGGTTTTCTGAGCCTCTTACGCCTCTGGATGGAATCCACCATAAGCGCACCAAAGAGGACTATCCGATAACTGCTCCAGGGATGAGGAGTAAGTGTCAATCTGCGCCGAGATGGAAGCGCAGACGTATTCGCGATCAACCTAGGCACGGTCTAGAATATGTCTCATATAAATACCATTGGAAGTTCTACTTCCATTGTACTCTTACAACGCTTCAAGTCTGCGATGGCTAGTAAGCATTATATCTACAGTATCACGTTATACTATCGATATGATTCAAACGAAACAACGACGATCTTGCATTTCCAGTAAGAGGGAAATGGATGTAGAAGATACCATATACATTTACTTTGTATCTTCTCATAGCATAGCTGTCTGTACGGGTTGAGATACCCTATAAGACTTTCAGTTGTCGCCTAGGTCTTCGAACCTAAGAGGGAAGAAATGTCTTACCTAAATAAAATCTTCAAGGCGATTGCCACTCTCGCACTGTTGGTTGTAATACCACAAGCAATGGCACAAACACCAAAACACGATCAAGCGCAACTAGAATGCGTAGCACAGACAATCTATTTTGAAGCCCGTGGTGAGCCACTAAATGGTCAGGTTGCAGTTGCAAATGTAATAATGAATCGTGTAAAACAAGGCTATGCTAAAACTCCATGTGAAGTTATTGCTATGAAACACCAGTTTAGCTGGATTCATCACCATCCTAAGATTGTATATCAAGACCTATATGAAAAGAATAAGCAAGTTGCTCGTTCTGTTTACTACGGACATGTAGGAGACAACATTAATGGCGCAATCTTCTATCATGCAAACTATGTAAATCCACATTGGAAGTACAAGAGAGTTGTGACGATAGGTCATCACATATTCTATAAAATCGCATAAATAGATTTAGGGGTGGCTTCGGCTGCCCCTTTATCTCTTGACAAAACATACAGGATCGACTATGTATAAAGTATACTCAAAGCCAGGATGCTCAAACTGTACAGCAGCCAAAAATCTTCTCACATCAAAGTCCATTCCATTCGTTGAAATGGATATCACAGACGAAGAAACAAAGAATCGTCTACTAACTGAAGTGCCACATGCGCGCACAGTACCACAGATTTTTTATAATGAAACATACATTGGAGGGTATAATGAACTCAATGAACGAATCAAAAACGAATCTACCAACGTCCTTCTTGGATGATCTAAAGCATAACATCTGTCAAGTCAACTTCACAAAGAAGGACGGAACAGTACGTAAAATGCTTTGCACTCTTTCTCCAGAGATTCTACCAGAACAGAATCTTGATGAACAATCTCAAACTCGTAAATCAAATCCAGATGTCATTTCAGTATGGGATCTAGAGAACAGTGGCTGGCGATCATTCCGCAAAGATTCTGTTGTTGATTTCAGTGTAGGGTTTTTTGTATAATGAACGAACTAACACGCTGGGAATATATCCGAGCATTTATTGCTAAGTGGATCGTGATCAACATTGCAGCACGTATTAGCAGCCTCGCAGTGGCGTCACTGATGATAGAAACCTATGAACTTTATCATCAAAAACTAACAGAAGAAATGGAAGCGGTGGAACCAAATGAGCAATCATGACCTAATGGAACGTAATGAGTTAAACAAGAACTCAAAGGGTGGTACAGAACTACTACAAGAACGTCTATATGCGGGTGGTGTTCCTCGTGAACTTCTAGAAGACACACAGATTGTTTTCTCACGCGCTCGTGAACTAGACGAAACCAAGACGAAGATTTACTACTGTCACGATCTACCAGAAGATCCAGAGTCGTCGCGACTTTCTGATCCCATGTACCGTAAGAAGTTTGATAAGTTTGTTTTCGTTTCAAACTGGCAGATGGAACAATACAACAACGTTCGTGGTGTACCATATAGCGATTCTGTTGTCATTAAAAACTCTATTGAACCTATCGACACTACAGCAAAGACTGTAGATGATAAAAAGATCCGATTGATCTACACACCTACTCCACATCGTGGTCTAGATATTCTGGTACCAGTCTTCATCAAGCTAGCCGAGAACGATCCTAACATCACATTGGATGTCTATTCATCATTCAAGTTGTATGGTTGGGAACAACGCGATCAACAGTATGAAGACCTGTTTGAAGTCTGTCGCCAGCATCCACAGATTAACTATCACGGCTCTGTAAGCAACGAAGATTTGCGCAGCGCATTGTTGAACGCAGACATCTTTGCATATCCTTCAATCTGGAAAGAAACCTCCTGTCTCTGTTTGATCGAAGCTATGTCTGCTGGTCTACTCTGCATTCATCCTAATCTAGCAGCACTACCAGAAACTTCTATGGGCTTGACATGGATGTATCAGTGGAGCGAAGATAAGAATCATCATGCAAACTCATTCTATCAGGTTCTTTCACAGGGTATCAACGTTATGCGTAATCAAAGAGACTTGATTGCACAGGATCTTTATCTACAGAAAATCCAAGCAGATCGTACATACAACTGGAACACTAAAGCAATGGAATGGTCGGGTCTTCTAGAATCTCTAAAAAATAAGTAATGGTAGAGAGGAGACTTGTGTGAATACCAACACAGCTATTTCTACTAATGTTTCTGTTGAGATACGTTCAAACATCATTCAGTTCCCGTTGAAAAATAGAACAAACTTTACCCAAGATCATCTTGAAGAGATGAGAGAGCAGGCTCTTCTAAACAAAATAGAGTTTGTTCATTTCGTGACGGATGAGATGACCGAAGAGTTGTTCTATAAGATTGGTATGCTAGGGTTCAACTTTGATGACGATGACTTCAGCAAAGATGTTGCACTAGTCATCGAATCCCTACGGTCATTGATCCTCAAGAGTATGGGAGTCAATCATGGGCTGCAACAAGCAGCAGAACAGTTGATTGACTTTCCAGACATCGATGAAGAATATTTTGACGAATAACTCTTTACAATGATCTAAAAATGTTGTATATATAGATCATAACAACGTGAGAACAACCTAACATGATTATCCTAGATTTGTCACAAGTCATGATTTCGACTCTTATGGTCCAGATCGGTAACCATAAAAATGTCAAGATCGAAGAAGATATCATTCGGCATATGGTGTTGAACGCTCTACGCGCACACAAGGTAAAGTTTACTGCCGAGTTTGGTGAGATGGTCATTGCTTGTGATGACAAGAACTACTGGCGCAAGCAAGTTTATCCTTATTACAAAGCTAATCGCAAGAAGGAACGCGATGCTTCTGAACTTGACTGGAATGCAGTGTTTGAAACACTCAACAAGATTCGTCAAGAAATCAAGGACTTCTTTCCTTACAAAGTCATTCAGGTAGAACACGCTGAAGCTGATGATGTTATCGCTACTCTTGTCAAAGAGTATCATTTGCGTGAAAACATTTTGGTGCTGTCTGGCGATAAAGACTTTGGTCAGTTGCAGAAGTATCCTAACGTCAAGCAATATAGCCCTGTCCTCAAGAAGTACATTACTTGTACCAATCCTGACTTGTTCCTCAAAGAACATATCATGAAGGGCGATGCATCTGATGGCATTCCCAACTTTCTATCGGCTGATAATGTGTTCGTTATGGGCATTCGGCAGTCTCCTGTGTCTGCTAAGAAGCTGTCTTCTTGGATTCTTCAAGAACCTGAACAGTTCTGCAATGAAACCATGCTGCGTAACTATAAGCGCAATCAACAGTTGATCGATCTTGATTGTATTCCTACTGAAATCTCAGAGCAAGTTCTGGAACAGTACAATACTCAGAAGAAAGATCGTAGCAAACTGTTCAACTATTTTGTAGAAAATCGTTTGAAGAACCTTTTGGAATGTGTAGGTGATTTTTAATGGTAAGAAAAAGAGTTGGGCCACCAAAGATCAGTAAAGTTAAAACAACAAAAAGCGGCTCAACTCGCACATACACAAAAAGTTTGAGCGGTAAATGGTCTATACAGGTTGGAGTGGAAAGACTCCTCGAAGAAAGAAATGATAGGGAATAAACAATGTTAGGTATCTCAGAGATTTTGAATAAGATTGACGCTGAACCAGATTACGAAAAGCGTCGTAGTATGCTAGCCGCAAACGTAAACAATCCTACGTTTATGGAAATCCTAAAGATGACATATCATCCTGGTGTTCGCTGGCTTCTACCAGAAGGTGCACCTCCATACAAGCCATGTCAGTTTCTAGATCAGCAAGCAATGCTCTATAACACTTTCCGCAAGATGTATCTTTGGGTTGGGCCAGAAAATCCAAACATCTCGAAGGCAAAGCGTGAAGCATTGTTCGTAAACTTTTTGGAAGCACTTGATCCTGCTGATGCTAAACTTATCTTGGCAGTCAAGGATCGCAATCTTCCATATGTAAACATCGATGAACAACTCGTTCGTAGTGTATTCACACTTTTGCTTCCACCTAAGCAGGAAGCAGATACAACAGTAGCAGAACCAGCCCCAGTCAAACGAGGTCGCGGGCGCCCTAAGAAAGAAACGGTAAATGCATAAGAAGAAGGTCATGAAGTTCAAGGACTGGTACGAAGAAGACGAAGTGAACAATACTTCTCAGTTGCGAGAGTATCGGGAACACAAGAAACAAAAACGTCTAAATAGAGCGATCAGGACACTTGATATTGACCAACTATTAGAAATGGAAGACGATGAGTAAATGAGTTATTGGGGTTATCACCTACTTTTGGATTGCGGCGGATGTGATATCGCTTCAATCACAAATCCAGAAAAACTAGAGCATTGGGTAAAGGAACTTGTCAAACGTATTGACATGATTCCTTATGGTGAGCCTCAGATTCTACATTTCGGTCACAATGAAGTCCATCTAGAAGGATGGACAGTGATTCAACTCATAGAGACAAGCAACATCATTGCACACTTCAACGATCATACAGGAGAAGGTTATATTGACATCTTCTCCTGCCGTGAATATGACATCGATGATGCTATCAATGTTGTCAATGAGTTTTTCAGCCCAGCTAGAATCCGCAAGACTTTTATCACGCGGCAAGCAGACTGATTTTATAAGTAATCGTAAGGAGTAACTACATGCCAATGTACCAATACCTCATTCCTGAAACACAAGAAACGTGGGACGAGTTGTGGTCTTATGCATCACACAAGCAGTTTCTCCAAGACAATCCACACATTCAGCAAGTATTTCATATGCCTATGCTCGTAGGTGGTACTGGTGATCGTGTAAAAACAGACAGTGGAATGAACGATGTTCTAAGTCGAATCGCCGCTGCTAATCCATTTTCTCCCCTCGCAGAGAAACATGGCTCTAAGAGTGTTAAAGAAACAAAGACCCGCGAAGCTGTCAACAAAGTAAAAAAGAAGCTTGGTGGTGCTTTGACATAATGTGCCGGTGACTTAACGTAAAAACGATTAAGGAGTCTTATGGCTACGACAAGAGCGGAAAAGCGAGACCGTAATAGACAGAGTAGACAAAGCAAAGAGAGAACCACAGAAGATAAACTGAAACTGCACTTATCTCAAATCACACCTGCTACAGACAATCAACGCAGGTCGTTCGAATACTATGATGATGGCAAGAACCTTTTGCTCCACGGAGTTCCTGGTTCTGGCAAATCATTCATCAGTCTTTATCTTGCTCTTGAAGAGGTAATGGAAGACTTAAACAAACCTCGTAAAGTAGTCATTATTAGAAGCGCACAATCATCTAAGTCCATCGGCTTCTTGCCTGGCACCGCGGCTCAGAAGATGGAAGTCTTTGAGGCGCCATATATCTCCATCTGTGCAAAGTTATTCAAGCGTGGAGACGCATACAGCATCCTAAAACAAAAAGGCATTGTTGAGTTCGAATCAACATCATTCCTTCGTGGTACAACCATCGACAACGCTATTGTGATTCTAGATGAATGTCAGAATCTAGGTTATAACGAACTTAAAACAGTCTTGACACGTATTGGCGAAAATGCTAAAGTTATCGTATGCGGTGACATCAATCAAGATGACTTGACAAGTTCTCGTTATAATGAAGAGTCTGGTTTAAAATCTATGATGAGAGTTTTAGATAAGATTCCTTCTATCCGAAAAGTTGAGTTTGATGTGGACGATATTGTTCGTTCTGGATTTGTCCGTGAGTTTATTTTAGCAGAACTACAACAGATTGGTTATTTTCGTGATACAAAAAAAGTTCAAACACAACACGACAACACTGCCTAGTATTGACAGGATTGATGGTGATGAGAACACGGGGAGACTTTATCGTCTCCCCGATGGTTCTAAAGTTCCTTCTGTAACCACTGTCCTAGGGTGGTATAAGAAGCCTCAACTAGCAGAATGGCGTAAGCGGCTAGGTGAAGAAGAAGTTCAAAAGGTTTTGAGAAGAACTTCTAGTCGTGGTACCAAAGTTCATGCTATCTGTGAAGATTATCTACACAATAAAGAGATTGACAAAGACAAAGTAGATCCGTTTGCATTGTTTTTGTTTACATCCATTCAAAAGTTTATTGATCGTATTGACAATGTTCTTGGTGTTGAGTTGCAGATGTACTCCAATCATCTTGGAGTTGCTGGAACTGCTGACGTTATTGCAGACTTTGATGACCGTAGGTCTATCATCGACTTCAAGACATCAGATAAACCTAAGAAAGAGGAGTGGATTGATACATACTTCATGCAGATGGCCATCTATGCGGTCATGTATGAAGAACTAACTGGTGTACCTGTGAATAATCTTGTTGTTATCATTGCAGTAGAGAACAGCGAACCTCAGTTGTTCATCCAAAGAAGAAACCAGTGGATTGGAAAAGCAGTCAATGTCATCAACACATACTACGATTATCACGGATTAACTCGTGGACAAATCACCAAAGTTTAAGAAACGCTATTTTCTGATTTTTATAACAGAAGAATCGGGTCGTGAAACCGATATCGACTATATCGGGCTGAACGCAAAGTCATTCAAAGACGCAAAACGAATCGCTAGATGTGTCTATGGTGAGCATGGACCAAATCATATAGTTTACAAAAACGTGGAGATTTAATATGAAAGTTGGTGTAACGGGAACTCGCTCAGGAATGACCGAATCTCAATATGATGCCGTTAAGTTTTGGTTAAAAAGTCTAGATGCTAAAGAACTTCATCACGGCGATTGTGTTGGTGTAGACGTTGAAGTAGCAATCTTGGCCTCTAGTCTTGGTTACTATATTGTTAATCATCCGCCTATTAAAGATGATCTTCGTGCTTATCATCATTCGCACCAGCATCGCAATCCACTGTCTTATTTTGCTCGAAACCGTAACATCGTTGATGAGTGTGATATTCTCATGGTGGTACCACATCAGATGGAGTGGCAACCTAATGGCGGCACATGGTACACACATGATTATGCTGTCAAAAAACAAAAATATCTTATCATTTTTTATCCTGACGGATCAACTTCCACACGAATCTAGCTTGACATTTTATCGCGAATCGTCTATTGTCAGAAAGTAGACAGAGAGAGAAAGTGATTCGTCATGGTCAAGTTTGAAAAAGCCAACTTCGAATATCACGGTGGATACCTTCACTACAACCACAACGGCGAACGTAAGTTTGTCGCCCGCTTCAAGCATCGTGGTCCAGTCAACAAGGCTAAGTTTGTTGCGGTTCTGAAGAAGCACTACAGCGTTGACGAATATTTTGCCAAGATTGCTGCTGGTCGCGCTCCTCTTCAGATTTTTGAAGATGATGGTCTTCTGTCGTTTCATTACGGTGAGCATGGCGCTCACAACTACTTTGTTCTTGATGGAAAGGTTATCTGATGATAAATTTCTATAAGTGGTTGGGTACCGCGTTCGTGTTAATTTCTGTTTTATGTCGAGCATTGGGATATCGCGATGCTGATATGATGTTTGGAATGGTCGGTGCCTTTATCTGGACTTTTGTTGGCATTTATTTGAAAGATAATGCTTTGGTTACCGTCAATGCTATTATCTACCTAGTTCTCTTGTATGGGATTTTGCATTAATATGACTGTTGAAGTACGAAATCGTTCCCCAGAATCATGGGGACCACTAGCTGACACTGATGAAAAGACTTTTTGTTCTATTATCAATGGTCGTGATGCCAAAGATAATCTGAAGGCACATATCAAGAAGCAGAAGAAACTGAAGACATTTCGGGTGACATACGTCCGTCAACTGGTGTCGGACTTCTTTGAAGTTCGATCGGTAGACAGTTATGGTGTTGACGCCGCAGCCCGAAAGTTTTATCAAGAAAACAAAGACCAGATTGTGTTTCGGAAAAAGGTGAAGTCCGATTGGGCGAAAAGGTATAATGATGACGAATACGATTCTATTTCTTTTACACAGGTGAGTAAATGAAAACTTTTCTATATGCAGCCGGCATTCCTCTGGCTTTATTCACAATCTTTTATGGGCTTCCTCGTCTGGATCGTGACGGCAAACCCATGTGTAATACAGGAAACTGAAATGACTGTTACTGAAATCGTTAATGAACTTCTACTAGAAATGGAACTTCTAGAAATGCAAGAATACACGCTAGCCGCTGAAACCATTCGGAAGTTTCTTCGCATCGCCACTCCGATTCAGGTCAAGGCTCTCGAAGATTTCGTTTGACATTATTCACGAATCGTGTATGGTGAGAATGTAGCAAAGAGAAAAGGTGATTCGTTATGGAAGTTCAAGTTCTTCATTTTGATCGCGACGGTCTCGGCAATCGTTGGTTTGAGCATATGGCTACGATTGATCTGTCAAGCTACATGTTTGATAATATGGGAGTACAAGACGCTCTGGAATATGCCTATCGTCACACTCAGAACATCGGTGGTTCCTGGTCGATGGAACGAATGATCGATTATAAGGGCGAACTTTATGAGAATCCCGATTTCAATCCTCATGTGATTGTTGTAAAGCCTCTTGACTGTTTCGCCGGCGAAAAGTGGGGTCATCGCTCGTCTATGGTCGGTGACCGTATGATCATTGATGGTGAAGTTTTTGAGGTTGATACGTTTGGCTTCAAGCTTGTGGAGGGCGAATAATGTCTTTTAATCATCGTCACGGTGGTCCTTATGATCGTGGTAGTGCTGATGCCTATTATGGTCGCCCCTACAAGCCACACTTTTATGAAAAAGCTACGTATGCATCACCTCTTGTGGAAAAGTCTGATATGACCCCAGAGCAGATTAACGAATATGATGCTGGCTTTTATGGTGAGTCAGATCGAAAATCTTTTCGATGATCGAAAATACGGTTGACATTAATCGCGAATCGTGCTAGGTATACATAATAGAAAACGGAGATTGTCATGAACGCAGATTATTTTTCAGTTTCAACAGACACATCTTTCATGAACGGTGTCTGCACTGCTTCCAAGATGATCCTAAACACTCCAGAGAACGTTCGCGATATTCCCTGCGATACATGCCCGAACGCTGACATATGCGCTCTGGCCGTGACTGACTGCGTTGCATCGCGTGTTTGGTACACTACTGGTGATTTTCTTGACAAAGACGTTGCGCGTCTCATCCGAAAGGCTAAGTGAAATGACTAAGATTGTTTACAACTCTTCCTATGGTGGTTTCGGTCTATCGCATGAGGCTGTTATGCGTTATGCTGAAATCAAGGGAATCACTCTGTACGATCATCGTAGCTGGGGTTATTCGTATACTACTGTTCCTTTGGAAGAATGGGAACGTATCTATGAGGAATGCCATAAAGAACGTGACTACCGCCGTTCGGATGAACTAACTTTCAGCGACCGTAGTATTAGTCGTACCGATCCTGCTTTGGTTCAGGTTGTAGAAGAACTTGGTGATGCTGCTAATGATATTTACGCCAAGCTGCTGATCAAAGAACTTCCTGCTGGTACTCTGTATCGTATTGATGAGTATGATGGTAATGAAACTGTCATGACACAAGATGACTATGATTGGAGTGTTGCTTGATGGAAACGGAAAAATCATTCTCATCCTTTGAAGCACTAACACACTTCTCAGAAGTATATGATCTACTTGACAATATTACATATTATGATCCTATTCGCGGTTGGGTGTTGATTCTCGATGAAGATTTCGATGAAGATTATGAAGGTCCTCAGCAAGGTTGCTGAAGCCTCGGAACCGTTTGCTAGGGCCAAGATAGCCGCTGCTCTCGTTTACAAAAACGAAATCATCGCGATTGGCACTAACAAGAACAAAACGCATCCACTTCAAGGCAGATATGCAAAACATGAAGAAGCTATATATCTCCATGCAGAAATAGATGCAATCGCTAACGCACTGCGTAGGCATGATGCTGATACCGTGGCTAAATCCAAACTCTACATCTATCGGTGTAAGTGGACACATAGCAAGAAACCTATGATCACTCAGGGATTGGCTAAGCCGTGTGAAGGCTGTATGCGCGCTATTGCAGCGTTTGATATCAAGCATGTTTGTTATACATTAGAGGACGAAGGTTATGAGTGGTTATAATGGGTAAACGAAGTGACTTTGACAGAGTAGAACGTGACTTCTATCCTACTCCGATGGAAGCCGTTCTGCCTCTGTTGCCACATCTGAAGAAGTATTCTAACTTCTATGAACCATGCGCTGGCGATGGCAGATTGATTGATCATCTTGATTATCACAATCATACTTGTATTGAAGCATGGGACATTGAACCACAAGAACAGTGGATTCTACAGTCAAATGCTCTTGATATTCAGTTCAATCCAGTATATTATGGATGGAATATAGATTACATCATCACCAATCCACCTTGGGATCGCAAGATTCTTCATCCCATGATCGAACACTTCAGCAATCAACTTCCCACTTGGCTGCTGTTTGATGCAGACTGGATGCACACCAAGCAATCATCCGCGCTGATGAAACGCTGCGAAATGGTTGTATCTGTGGGTCGTGTAAAGTGGATTGAGGGAAGCAAGACAAGCGGGAAAGACAACTGTGCTTGGTATCTGTTTACAAATACAACAAACGCTAAAACTGTTTTTTATGGAAGGTAATGATTATGGATAAGTTTATTATTGGTTTGTTTACTGTTTTTGGCACTATCGTTCTCGGTTGTGCTTATGGTCTGTTGATGTCATGGCCTGTTATGTGGCTATGGAATGCTGATCTTGTTCCTGCTATGACTATTTTGCGACCTATTGGTTGGATCCAAGCTTGGGGCATCTCCATTCTAGTATCGCTTCTTGTTACTCGTGCGAGTGTGAGTAAAGATTGGAGTAAGGATTAATCATGGCAATCTTTATTATTGAAACTGTTTCTTCACATCGTATGCGTTATGCGGTAGAAGCACATACTCTTGAAGATGCTAAGAATGAAGTAGCGGTAAAGACAGAAATCTATGATGATGACTGGCGTGAAATGTCACAATATCATATCGGTGAGGTTATCTCTAGTGGACGCGAAGTTTCTCCTGAAGAATATCTTAAGGTCTTCAACGAGGATAACGATTACCTATCTGCATGGCCAGATGAACAAAAGTTCCAACAAATCAATCATGTAGAGTATCCAGGCATCAAGGCTATCGATCTGGACGATATCTGATTTTTTCTGAAAAAACTGGTTGACATTTATCTCCCTTTTGATATGATGAGTTATCAGACAGCGAAAGGAAGATTTTTTATGATTAAAGTTGGTGATTCGGTCCGCTCGTGCATTTGGCCCAACAAGGATCGCGTTGGTGTTGTCGCCGATGTCGATGGCAAGTTGATCAAAGTGTTCTATGGGCGTGAATATGCTCCGCCTTTTCCTGAACCCTTCTGGCTATATGTCAAAGAAGAACTGACGGTCGTTCATCCTCTTGAACTTTATAAGTGAGTCTTTATGATTGATCCTGATGTGTATGAAGATGCGTATGGTCGTCGTGGCTGCAATCCTATTGATTGTATGGTCTGTGGTGGCAGTGGTGTAGAATATGGTGAAACTTGCGTCGTTTGTGGTGGTGAAGGTTTCTTGATTGAAGATGAGGAAGAAGATTATGTTTAAGATTGGTGATAGGGTGTATGCCACGCGAGATATTGGACTTGTTAACGAAAATCAAGTAGGAACAGTGGTTGATGTTCTGGAAGATTATCTTCCCTTTCCTTATATCGTAGATTTTGGTGCGGAAGATATGCCATGCAAAGAAAAGGAGATTGCACTTGATTAGGTTTCCCTCTATTGAACAGTTCCGTTCCACGATTCATCATGTCAAGAACCATACGCGGTATGCTGGCAAGGATGCTGATGGCAATGCTGTGTATGATCATTCTCGCCCGCTTCCTACGCTGAAGTTTCGTGGTACTGTCAAGCTGCATGGTACCAACGCGGGTATCGTGTATGACGTTGCCACCGACACTATTAGCTATCAGTCGCGTGAACGTGAACTGTCGCTGACTTCTGACAATGCTGGCTTCATGCTTTGGGCTAAGAGTCACGAATCAATCTTTATTCAGTATTTTGAAGCATGTTTCCACAACGGTCTTATGGAACAGTTTGCTCCGCGCAAGACCAATAAAATGCCAACAAAACTAGTTTTGTTTGGTGAATGGTGCGGTGGTAATATCCAAAAGGGTGTTGCTCTTACTGGTCTGGACAAGATGTTTGTTGTGTTTGCATATAAAGAAATGTATGCAGATGATGATTCTGTCTGGGCAAACATGCCAAGTTTCATTGAAGTGAGTCAACGGGCTGTCCCTAATATTTACTGGATCAATGAGTTTCCTACCTACGAAATCGACATTGACTTCAACTTTCCTGAAATCGCTCAGAACAAGATGATCGAAATCACGGAAGCTGTTGAAGCCGAATGCCCTGTCGGTAAGCACTTTGGTGTTAGCGGCATTGGCGAAGGTGTTGTGTGGACTTGCGTCACTCCTGGTTATAACGACTCGGGCACTTGGTTTAAAGTCAAGGGCGAAAAGCATTCTTCTTCGAAGGTCAAGACTCTTGCTGCTGTTGATGTTGAAGCAGTAGAGAACATGAAGGCTTTCATCGAATCAGTTGTCACTGAATCGCGTCTTGAACAGGGTCTAGACAATCTGGTTCGCGAACAACTGCTGCCCTTTGATATGAAGTCTCTCGGCGATTTTATCCGTTGGGTCTACAATGATGTCGTCAAGGAAGAAGCTGATACCATCGTTGCGAATCAGATTGATACCAAGAAGCTGGGATCTGCTATTGCGAATGTAGCACGCCCATGGTATATCCAGCGGTATAATGCCTCTTGACATTTAATACGAATCGTGTATGGTGAGAATGTAGCAGAGTGAAAGATTGAACAATGAACTATGAGTTTCCTCACATCACCAACATCGCTGATGTGCTGCCTGCTATTGAAGGTCGTTACGAGTTCGTTGTGGCTGAGAAGGAAGGCTACACGGTCATCAACTACAACGTGATGATGTCCGATACGTTTCCTGATGTGCCAGTTGATATGAAGTGGCAGGAGCCTCTCAATCGTATTGCTTTTGGTGAGTACGATCCCACCGCAGCAATCCGTCGTGAATGTCGTGGTATCATCTTTGATACTGAAACTGGTTATATCATTCGTCGCCCGTTCCATAAGTTCTTCAATGTGAACGAGCGTGAGGAGACGCAGGATCATGTCATTGATCTGTCGCGCCCTCATGCTATCCTTGAGAAGCTGGATGGTTCCATGATCGCTCCGTTCATTGTGAATGGTCAAATGATCTGGGGCACGAAGATGGGTGCTACCGACGTGGCAAAGCCTGTTGAGGAGTTCGTCAAGAACAAACCTCAGTATGAGAAGTTTGCTACTTCCTGCATTGCCAACGGTGTAACTCCTATCTTTGAATGGTGTTCGCGTAAGCAGCGCATTGTTCTGGACTACAAGGAAGATCAACTGATCCTCACCGCTCTTCGCGATATGCATACTGGCGAATATATCAAACTGTTCGGTGATGGTCGTATCAACCGATTGCATGTTGAAGATTGGGATATCCCTGTCGTCCGTGCATTTGAGTTCACTAACTATGGTGAACAGAATGATATGAAGGCTTTCCTTGAATACGTCCACGATCTGGAAGACCTTGAAGGGTTCGTGGTTCGTTTTGATGATGGTCATATGTTGAAGTTGAAGTGCCATTGGTATCTCCAGATTCACAAGGCGAAGGAAGCTATCCTGCAAGATCGCAACATCGTTGAACTGATTCTGGAAGAAAAGCTGGATGACATCAAGGCTCATCTGCCTGCCGAAGATCGTGATCGGCTGACTCAGTTTGAGAGCAATATTCATTTTGATATTGCCCGTCGCGTAAGGCTGATTGGTATGAAGCTGGAATATCTCCGTGAGCGTGGTATTGATCGTAAAACGTTTGCAATCGATCCGAAGCACAGTGTTGGTGTTGATGCTTTCATTCGTCCTATTATTTTCAAGAACTTTGATAACGACATTATCAGTGGTCTGAAGATTGGCGAAGACGTTCGCAAAACGATCCGTAATAACCTTGGTCGCACGGCAAAGTATGAAGCGATCCGTGATGCTTGGTTTCCGGGAGTGAAGTACAATGACTGATCGTGAACTTTTGGAAATGGCGCTTGATGACCTTGATTGGGCAAAGGCCATGCTTGAGTTAGACGGCACCGATTCGCACGAATGCCTTGATGATGTGATTGCTGCCATCAAGCAGCGGTTGGAAAATAACGATTGACATTTTTTCATAATCAGCTATATTGAAAATGTAGCAGATAGATGGAGTGATTCGAGATGACTAAGCGTATTATCATGCTCGTTGGTGTTCCTGCTTCTGGCAAGTCCACTTGGATTGAAAAAGAGTTTCAAGGCGAATGTGTTGTTATCTCTACCGATAACATTGTTGAAGAAATCGCAGAAGCCGCAGGCAAGACCTATAATGATGTTTGGGCTAACAGCATCAAAGCTGCTGAACGTATCATGTGGGAAGAGTTTGATCGTGCTGTGGAAACAAAGCAGTATCCCATTGTTATTGATCGTACCAACCTGAACGCTAAGGTTCGTAAGAAGTTCTTTGATCGTCTTAAGAACTTTCATCCTAATCATGGTTATGAGATTGAAGCGGTTGTGTTTCCTACTCCTGAGAAAGAAGAATGGGAACGTAGGTTGAACAGTCGCCCTGGCAAAAACATTCCCCAAACTGTTCTTGACAGTATGGTACAATCTATGCAACAGCCAACATTGTCTGAGGGATTTTCTAAAATCGATATTTCTTCTTGACATTTTTTCGGATCTGAGTTATAAGGAATGAGTAACAAGGAGACTGACAATGTTTGATTTCTATATTATCGCCTCAGTTATCGTCAATATTTTTATGTTCATCATTTGGCGTCGAGGAGATTTGTTTAACTTGAGCCTCAAGATTCTGTTTCTGATTCTGTCTGTTTCTGGCGGACTTGTTGTGATAAACAACTATCACCTTATTCATTGAGTATAAAATATGTCCAATCGTTTTGTAATCTCTGACACTCACTTTGGGCACACCAACTCGTGGGAAAAGTTCAAGCTACCAAACGGCGATCCGCTGCGCTCGTTCACTTCCACTGAGGAAATGGATGAAGCGATGGTAGAGCGTTGGAACGCTAAGGTCGGTCCTAATGACACGGTGTATCATCTGGGCGATGTTGTTATCAATCGCAAGTCGTTGCATCATGTCAAGCGCCTGAACGGTAAGAAGCGTTTGATTCTCGGCAATCATGATATCTTTAAGAATCAGGATTACCGTGATGTTGGCTTTGATACACTGTATGGTGTTCGGGTGTTTGTGGACCAGTTCATTTTGAGCCATATTCCGCTGCATCCTGATTGTGTGTCTGGTCGATTCCGTGTCAATGTGCATGGACACCTTCATGCGAATGAGGTGCAGTGGCGTCCACTAAATGCCATGAATACGCTGGCGCGTGAACCTGATCCTCGCTACCTGTGTGTCTCTGTTGAACACACCAACTATGAACCGCTGTCTTTTGAAGAAGTGGAAGCACGTATTCAGAAGCGTTGGGCTGATACTGGTTATGCACCTGTTGCTAGGGCTTGGGGTAATGGAAGTGGACCAAACTAATGATTGACTGGTCAGAAATGTTGCATGTGCGTAAGCCAACCTCACAAGAGAAGGCACTTTATAATCGCTGGCGACTATACTTTAAAACTTGGTGCCCAGAATACGATGAAGAGAAGGTTCACAAATATTGTTCCCGTAATGCAGAAGTAGGCGAGGAACCACCAGATGCCTGATAACTTTTCTGATAAAACACTAGATATCGCTCTTGCGAAAACTGGAGAAGCTGTCGAACTGGCTTATGCTATCTATTGCTTAATCACCGGTGGTGATCCTGAAGACGCAGCATTTCTGCTTGAACAGTATGGTTACACAGATGAGAACGGTGACTGGAAGTATGATGAAGATCAATAAGAAAGCAGCACTTGCAACCATAAAGTTTTGGTTGTTCATCATTGCTATGGTTCTTGTTTTTTTATTGTGCTTCAAATATCCTGATATCGCCCTGCCTTTTCTCTTGACAGTTTGGTTTATTTTTGTTACACATTGCGTATACAAGATGTACGAAAGGTCTCTGTAAGTGAATATCTTCTATGTGGATCAAGATCCCATCATCGCTGCACAATGTCTTGTTGATAAACATTGCGTCAAGATGATCGTTGAGACGGCACAACTGTTGTCTACTGCACATCGCATTCTTGACGGTGATGAGTATGTTGGTGAATCTAAAACTGGTCGTAAAGCAAAGCGTTGGCGATTAAATGATGGTCGTCAAGATGTTTTGTATTCTGCTAGTCATATCAATCACCCTTCTGCTGTGTGGGTGCGACAGTCGGTAGAAAACTACAACTGGCTTGTTGACCACATGTTTGCTCTTGGTGATGAGTACACTTATCGTTACGGCAAGAAGCATTCGACAATCGAAAAGCTTGGTTATCAGTTGCAGTCTCCACCTTACAAGTTGAAAGAATGGGACTGGACTCCAATGCCTTGCTGTATGCCAGACGAATACAAAGTGTCAGATGATCCTGTATTGAACTATCGCGAATACTACAAGATTGGTAAAGCAAATCTTCACAAGTGGACTAAGCGTGATGCACCAGATTGGATGTCATAAATACTCCTAAAAGGAGAATGACATGGTGGCCCAACAGGGATTTCAATACGAAATAAATGCATGTGATCTGTTGAAAAAATATGGATTTGTGCCTAGTAACTTCAGACCAGCCGGTGCCGGACACAATCAACCCGATCTAATGCTTCTCTATAAAGGTAAAGAAGCAGGATGTGAGTTGAAGATTTCTGCTGCATCGGCTGGTTCTTTGGTTTTAAAGTACAACTCAAACAATAAATCAAATCCTTGGGGTTTTTCTGATATATCTGAGCAAGATGAAGAAAAGATTTTCATAAAAAATCTAGCAAATGATATTAAACTTTTCGATCTAATCAAACAATATTGGAAAGAAGTTCCTTATAAAAGAGACAAAGATGCTCTCTGGATGGCCACTGCCGGTAAACTATCAAAGAAGCAAGTATACGAAAGAGACCGCGACACCTTCAAAGATATAAGGGGCGAAATACCTGCCAGTAAAATCGAACAGTATTATAATAAGAAAAACACATACTATGTTAATGTGGGAACACACGGATTTTATCTGATGGGATCTAGAAATCCATTAGGACTAAAAGATGTTCCAAGATTTGGTTCTTCAGCAAAAGCAACATATAGAGCAAGAGTTCAATATAAGGGATCTGATAACTATCAGTTTACTTTTGAAATGCAGTTCTCTATATCATCAAAGTCTACTTACAACATTGCGCCTGTTGATGGTAAGTCAGTAAAGATACAAGAGAACAAACTTAACTTGTCTTGCTTTATATAAATACAACATAATCCAGCAATCAAGGCATAATGATGATCAACTTCCTATCATTCTTATCAGAAGCAGTAGAACACATCGGTGGTATCCAACATATTGAGCATCCGTCAGACAGAACTTTCGATGGACCAGAAGCAGCAAAACATGCGGTAGACACGCTACGTGGTGCAGCAACAGGAACTGCTCCAATCTCACGTAAGATTGACGATAAGATGTCATACAATGTCATCAAGACTCCTGATGGTCGCGTTGGTGTAAAATACAAGGGCAAAGGTTCGCATTACAACTTCACCAGCGAAGATGTCGATACACAGCATGGGCACAAGCCATATCTTGCTCATCCTCTGAAGCTATTACTAGAGCATCTACCAAAAGTCCTACCTGATCGCCCAGGCGAGTGGCAGGGTGGTTATATGAGCGATCCATCAATGAGAACAATCTCAAATGGTCGTATCTCACATCAACCAAACACAATCGAATATTCTGTACCAACAGACACGAAAGAGGGGCAGAAGCTTCGCAACTCTAAAGTCTCTACAGTTATTCACAGCGAACTTACAGGTCCGAACAGGGAAGCACATCCTGTTACGGACCTTTCTGAGTTTAAAGAGAATCCAGACGTTCACATGGTGAGTCATCTAGTATCACACGATGAACAACATGGCATTGATCCTGTTGCAAAGCGTCAAGCATTGACACATCTAGACCGCGCTGAAAAGCTAATGAAGAACCACACCTATGATCATTTAGCTGGTCACGAGATTCCACTTCGCACTTATATCAACTCAACAGTATCGTCTGGTGAAGAGCCTACGGTTGAAGGATATAAAGAGCATCTTGGTCGTTCTCATCAAAAGAAAATCGATGCTGTTAAGATGCAAAAGACCAAAGAAGCTAAGACAGCCGAACGCGATGCTGCAATGAAACACGTTGAAGAGAATGCAAAGTCTTTTGGTAAGTCGCTAAAGATTCATGGGCACGTTCAAAATGCTACCAACATTCTAGCAAGAGCATTGGCCAAGTCTGCACATGGCGGATATGGGCACGCGATTGAAGGCAAAGAAACTGGACCAGAAGGTTTCGTTTCAAACGGGCTAAAGATCGTTGATCGTGGTGAAGGTGGCTTCAGTCAAGCGAATCGTGCAAGAAGTGCCATCCTCAAGGCTTCCCCCAAACTCTCAAAGATGGTATCATAACATGGGCGATTTTTACGATAAGATTACAAAGAGAATCGAAGCTGCCAAGGGCACACAGTCTGCTATTCAAGCTGGTGCAACTATGACTGGTTCTCAGCCAAATCAGATTCTAATCAATCCAGACGTTCAACTTCGTACCGAAGCTGCTGATCCTGATATGTTTCGCAAGCATCATACACTGTTCTGGGGTCGTGCAAATCCACCACATGCTGGGCATGAAGCAGCATATGATGTTGTCAAAAAAACAGCAAAGAAGAATGGTGGCACATCATCGATGGTTCTTACACGATCACAAGATCCAAAGAAGAACCCATTGACACCAGCACAAAAGGAAGAACATGCTAAGGCTGCTTTCCCTGATGTGAATACTTCTGTAACAGATAAAGAGCATCCTACACTAATGCACCACTTATCAAAACTACACGAGAATGGTGTTACTGATCTACATCTAGTTGCTGGTTCTGATCGTATTCCAGAATATCAGAGATTGCTTGGCCAATACAATGGTGTTCATGGCAATCATGGATACTACAACTTCAAGACAATCAATATCCATTCGTCTGGTGATCGCGATCCAGACGCTGAAGGCGTTGCTGGTATCTCTGCATCGGTCATGCGCGCACACGCTGGTGCTGGTCGCCAGAAAGAGTTTGAAGCTGGTGCGCCATCTGCAATGAAGCCAGAACAAAGAACAAAGATGTATAATGACGTTCGCGCTGGCATGGCTGCTGGTAAGGGCAAGAAGGGTCTGAAAGAAAGCATGGAAGACTGTGATATCTGCGGCAGAACAGGATGCTTGGTTCATAGAAGAAAGTAATAATCATGGACAAAATGCCGATCAAACCACCTACAAGGGTGAATAAGCCATTAGATAATCGTGCCAAACCAATGCTAAAGACTGGATCTATTGGCAACAATCCAGGATTTCAAAGTAAACCGGCGGTCAATACATTATCGAGGGCCGTCACATATCAGAATCAGTCTATCCACAAGGACATTGGCGGCAACAAAGATCGAGCAAAAGTAGCAAAACTTGGCGCAAAGATCGTTGTCGATAATGCAAAACGTGCTGCTGAAGCGGCCGCGAAACGTGCCAAAGCAGAAACTATGCATGACAAGCAACAGGTTCAAGCTGGACAACTACATCAACGTTCTATTGGTTATGCTAATGCTTCTAGAACCAATCCTGCACGACCAGCAAATCCACAGAATGCAGGTTCACGAAATCAATTTGAAGAAGTAAAGCCAAAGAAGTACAAGAAAGCACCAAACTACAAAGATAAGCAGATCATGGGGCTTAATGCCACTTTTGGTGGTAACAATCAGAGTCAAGGAGATACAACAGGCGTGACTACAAATCCATACGAAAGTGCCCGATACAACATTCCTTTTGATCGTGCTGACTCAGACGATAAGCCTATTGGTCTAGACAAAGACCTCGAATCAAAAGACACCACAAAGCAACTGAAGCGCCGCAAAGCCATGAAGTTGGTGAAAGCTTATGTCGATGAAGAAGGCATTGGCGGTGAAGGCACTTCAGGTGGTTGGGGAGCAGAGAATGCTGGTGACCCAGGTGCTTCTGCTAGTGGTGGTCAGAACTATACACTAGCAAAGAATGCAAACTCTAAAGGCTACAAGAAAGCCAAGACATTCAAGGCGATGAAAGAATCGCTTTTTTCTGAAATGGGTTTCGATGGCATCTCTGGTGCAACTGATGCAAGCCCAAATCAAGACGAAATAAATACTGGTACTATCGGACAGCCATTGACGATTGACTCAGCCATCAGCAATGAGAAGCGCAAAGCCAAGAAAAAGGCAGTCAAAGAGGAAATCGAAGTATCACTTGGAACCACAGGGAAACGCAAGAAAGTGTTTTCATCAAAAGTTCCTATTCGTATGGCAGACGGTTCTATTAAATCATTACCACCTGGTAAAAGTGGAAGTTCAGGGCATTAATAGTGAATGAGAAAGAGAAAAAACTTCTGAATAATCTATCTAGACTTCTGGGCAATCCAGAAGTTTCAGAAAGTGCATTTAAGCAGATTGAAGAAGCGGCTGCAAAGAAAGAGAAAGAGCGCAAACTATTAGAACAGTTTGAGAATGCTCTACTTGGCATCCAAATCAAACCAACGGAAAAGCAAAACGAAACACTTCACAACTCTCTTGTTGATAGCATGGAAGAGTTTGTGGAGCCTATTGTCGTTGAAGATACATTTGCTGACATAAAGAACGCTAACTCTAGAGAAGTCACTGTTCCTAACTCTCAGGCTACTCCAGTACAACCACAGCCTGTATTGCCTGATAGTTTCATAAACAAAGTGGCAGACACAATCACTAAGACTGCAAAGAAGTCTGAAGGACCAGAAGTAGTCAAGGTTGATCCTGTTCGTGCTGAAATCCAGCAAATGAAACAGTCGATCACTGATCTACATTCATTTGCATCCCGCATGTCACAAATGGGAGGCGGTGGTGAAGTCAATCTTCGCTATCTAGATGACATCGACAAGTCAACTTTTGTCAATAACTATTTTCTAAGTTACAGTTCAAGTACCAATAACTTTTTGTTCGCTAATGTTACAACTGCGGTTGATTGGTTACACATACCTTCAAGTATAAATCCCGATGTTTCACTAGCCCATTCTCTAGGAAACAACACCAATCGTTGGGAATCTTTGTGGGTTGGTTCTAACTCTATCACTTTCTCTGATACTCTTGGTGGACCTGACCAAGTTCTGTCTCTCGCGAATCAAGTATTCTATATCACACAAGGTTCAGGATCTAACACCACATTTAACGCAAACGCTGGCTTCAATGCTGGTGGTGTTATTCTACAGAACTATACCATCAGACTAGCTGATGCTCAACACGACTTTACTATCGGTTCTCCTGGTGACGGCGGTAGAATCATAATCCAAAGAACGCTAGACATCGGTAACTCTGTAGCAAATGCTGCTGTATCTGCATTTGAAGTGGCTAACAACGGATTAACAACAATCCGTAATAATCTACAGATTATCAATCCTATCACACAAACCAACGCTGCACCATTCACCATTCAGTCACAGCTAGGAACTCCACAAGGATTTACTGATCCTGGTGTGACGATGTATGCTATCAACTCTGCGAATGTCAGCAATCGTCTTGTTATGGACACTTATGGTAATGGTGTATACAACTCTATTGCTGGCAGAACATCAAGAGGAACAATCAGCGCACCTACTTCTTTAGCATCAAATGATGTTATCTTACGTATTAGCGGTAATGGATATGATGGCGCAGGATTTCCTTCTACTGGAACAGCAAGGATCGACTTTGTTACAGCGGAAAACTTCTCTGTAGCAAACCAAGGGTCGTCATTAAGATTTTGGACAACACCACTAGGAACTAATACAGTTACTGTAACGATGTTAATGACATCAAACGCAACTACAGTAAATGGAGCATTTACAGCAAATAATACGTATGTATATGGCGATCTAAGTGTTACAGGCAATACAACATCTAACAATGCTACATTCTCAGGCAACGTGGCAATATACGGAAACACGTTAGCAAACAATATTACGCTTGAAGCAAATGCAGGCATTACTTTCCCTGATAACACCACACAAAGTACTGCATACAAAGCACCAAATGTACGAATTGATGCCGCTATATCGAATACTGTGTTAATTGACTTTGCTTCTGATAATATTATTTATGTGCATACTAATGGTGCAACATTGACTGCTAACATTCAGAATCTAAGTTCAGGTGCTGGTAGATCAATTGAATTATTCATTTTTAATAATATTGGTGGTACTCAACAGTTCAATCATAGTCTAAGATCAGGAACACAAGCAACTGGTGGGCAGTCATTTTACTTATGTACACACAATTTAATGTATGTAAAGTACTTTTGTTTAGATGGAAATACATATAACACATTTGTCACTGCTATTGTTTAATCCAACTATAATCAATCCCAAAGACCAAAGTAGTATTTTGCAAATACGGTATATATTCCTGCTATACGTATTCAGTATGCCTAACTAGAAGTATAAATAATAGAAACAGGAAATGTAATGAAAACATATCTAGGATACATCATCGAGGAAAGTGAAGTTGCTTCTATTCCTGCTGGTCCACAAGGCCAGCAAGGGCAACCACAACCTAAACAGGATGTGTTAAAGAATCCTTCTCTTATGTACAATGACAGAAACGGCGCATTCAATGCGGCTTCGAAGATGGCTTCAGAGCAAACCAATCCAGATGATCGTGCATATGTTCTCTCTTATAGAGACTACCAACAAGCACACGTTAAACAGTTTGTCGTCATATATAATAAGACCCTACTTTCGCAAGCACCCGACTGGAAAGAAAGAGGCTACTCGATTATCGGTTGGGTTTCTATCAAAGATGGTAAAGTAACCAAAACACCCGACGGCAGATATGTAAAGGAACAACAATGACAACACTGATAGATTCTTTGAAAGTAGCATTAGCAGATGCTTTTGCGTTTTATTTAAAGTCACACAACTATCACTTTAATGTAATAGGAAACAACTTCTATGAATATCACACATTTCTAGAAAAGATATACACTCAAGTATTCGAAGAGTTTGATTCTATCGGTGAAAAGATCAGAACACTAAACGAATACACACCAGCATCCTTTACTCGGTTTATAGAGTTAACTAATATTGATGATGCACTTACTGTTCCTTCTAGCCAAAGAATGTTTGAAACACTGCACGAAGATAATCTAATACTTACACAATCTCTAGAAACTGCATATCATGCGGCTGAACTTGCTGGTGAAATAGGAATCAGCAACTTCCTTCAAGATTTGGTTGACAAACACAATAAACTATCTTGGATGTTAAAGGCAACCATATCTACGATCTGATCTTCATTTTACACTTATCGCCATGATGTTTTGCAAAGTTACCAGGATCGAGATAGTTTAAACAATGAGGACATTCTTTTTTCTTCAGAAACGGATGAGTTCCATCTTTGAATCTTTTACGGTTCATTTCACCACCCAATAAATGGTGTGTTCCATTTTCTACTCTTTTTTTATTAGATTGTCTCTGTATTTCACCACCTAGAAATGGATGTGTGCCTTCTTCTACTCTTTTGTTGTTTATATCGCTTCCTAGAAAGTGGTGAGTTCCTTCTTCTATACGTTTTCTTTGAACTTCACCACCTAAAAAGTTGTGTGTTCCATTTTGAATCTTTTCTTTATTCCATCTTTTATGATTTTCTTTATCCAAAAAAGGATGTGTACCATCTTCAAGCCTTTTTGTTTGAACAAGCTTGGCCAAGTTAGACTTTTCTTCTGCACTAATGGACATTCTCTGTGAGATACGTAAACAGGCTGCCCAATCGTTTTGAGAATAATGTATGTTATAGTGTTCTTGTATCGTTATGCAAACTAAGTTGGAAATATCGTTGTTCTTACGATTGCCGTCTATATGATGAATCTCGTATGATCTACCATTCTCATCTTTAGGAATGGGACCGAAATGACGAGTCCAGATTCTGCGATAAATATTCATGCTGATGCTCCTTATAAGCGTTAGAGTCTGTGGATATTTCCAGTATCGTGACAGACATCAATACTTATATAAGTGATGTAATCAGTTTTTATAAATACAGAAAAGAATCCTGTAGGAGCGCCCGATGCCAATCAATAAAGATACACCAACATCTGAAATCATTCATGACTTTGTGAAATCAAAGAATCCAAAGTTCGCGGGCAAGAGTAAGGCCGAGCGAGTGAAACAGGCTGTTGCTGCATCTTATAAGGTTCATGGTGAAAAAGTTGAAGAATCAAACAACACACCATATGTGAGAAAGAGCAAGACAAATCCAAATGCTTGGGATGCAATGAACAAGCACGGTAAGGTAAAGACGTTTGGTGCAGAGTTTAAAGATTCTGCTATGCGTCATGCTGGCATTTCAGAAGATATTGAGCAGGTCGATGAAGAAAAGCCAAAGAAAGATTTCATGTCTTTATTTCCAGCCAGAACTGATGGTCCAGGAAAGTTTACAATCTCTGATATTGAAAATATCACAAAAGTGAAATCTTCTAAAAATAACATCAAGAAAGAAGAAACCGAACTAGACGAAGCACGTGGTCGACCAAAGAAGGATCTTGGCTACACTGTCAATCCTAACAACAAAGAAAAGTTGTATCATGACAATCCAGAGCATATGGATCGCATTCGCAGACTTCGCAAGAATGGTGTCCTACCGCCAGAGCAACATGCGCCATCAGAACACATCATCAACAGACTAAGACAAGCTTCTACCAATCAGACTGGTGGTCAAGACATCAAGTATGAGAATGGTAAGACACATCACGTTTCAGGCTCTATGGCATCAAAGACATTAGATCACTATAATAGTCTACCAAAGCCTGCGGATAAAGAAGCATTTCAAGCCAAGATTCGTAAATCACATGAAGAACACAAATCAGCACTAGGAGAACAAGTAATGTCCGAAGAAACAAAAGCGCCACTTTGGGGTGTAAGTTCATCAAACAAGTTCCGTACACTTGATGAAAAGTTGGATCCTACAAAATGGGGCATTAAAGGCGCACTAGCAGGCGGCGCACTAGGTGCAGTTGCTGGTGGTATGGCTGCGGCGCCGCATGTACATCATGATCCAATGGCCATCAAAGGCGGAGCAACTCTAGGTGCTGCTGGTGGCGCTGTTGCAGGTGGTACTGCTGGTACTGCACTTGCTAAAGGCATCAACAAGATTGGTGAGATTGGCAATAAACTCAAAAAGAAAGTTACCGCCAAAGAAGAAGCCGAACTAGAAGAAAAGAAGCTAATCGGCAAGCAGAAGAAGCTTGACAAGAATCACAATGATAAGCTAGACGCTGAAGACTTCAAGATGCTTCGTAAAGAAGAGTTGATGGATCATTTCGCAGATGCACTTGAAGAAGGTATCTTTGACGAGTCAGATATTGATCGTCTAGTTGAAAATGAACTAGAAGAAATGGACAAATCTCCAGAAACCAAGTTTGATCGTGCAGGACAAGATCGTGCTAAAGATAAAACAGCAACTCCAATCGGTGCAAAGAAGTTTGCCAAAGATGCCGAAGTTGCAATGAATAAGTCTTTCAGTAAAGAAGAAGCCATCCGCGAATCAGTAGTAACACCTTATACTGCTGCTTCGCGCTATCATGCTGTCGAATCTGCTGTTCGTGATATCATGTCACAAAATCAGAATCTAAAGAAGATCGCTGAAGAAGAAACATTTCGTAGAAACAATCCAGGTCTATTCAAGGATAAATAAGTGCCTATTATAGCACATAATATTATTATCACGAATAAGCAGGAAGCCGTACCTCAGATCAAACACCAAGAAGAGGTGCATCTGAAGGTATCGGCTCCTCCTGTTGTGAAAGTAACGGCTAATGTTGCTGTGGTGCAAATCCCAGACTTTGTTGAGAAGCCATCTGACTACGTTTCAAGCATGTTTCATTTGCATAAATAGATAAATAATCAGAAAAAGAACTCGCAAGGAGAATACGAATGTCTTTATGGAAATCAACAGATCAAGCTAACTCTGCACCAAAGTTTTATGGCATTACTGCAAAAGATAAAGCTTATGCACAGCAAGCTAACGTCACTACAACTGGAACATTTACTCAAGGTAGTAATGTCATCACTTCAATGGCATCAACTGTAGGTGTTACAGTCAATCAGCTAGTCATTTCAAACACTGTGCTGGCTAACCTATCATCTGGTGCTATCGTTACAGGTATCATCAACTCAACCGCAGTTCAAATGTCACAGACATTTTCAGGTACAACTGCTGCTAGTGCAAATATTACTTTTGAATATAACCACGTAACTGGTTATAACCTATACAACAACACTACACCAAATGCATTCCAGAACAATCAAGCACTTGGCGTATTCAATATGTTGAATATTCCAAACTATGTTACTGTAACTGCAAACACCATTGCTGGCAATAACGTTCTAACCAACCCAACTCCAGCATTTGCAAATACACAGACAGGCACCCTTTCACAGGGTAACGCGATCATGACCGGTCTAACATCGACCTCAAACATCGCTCCTGGTATGGCAATCTATGGTACTGCTGCTAATACGACTGGCGGTTCACCCGTTTGGTCAAATACTGGCGCATACGCTGCTGTTGCTAACGTAATCAACTCATCGGCTGTTCTACTAAGTGGCGTATCACCACTAACAAACGCATCAGCAACATTCTTCTTCTCAAAGATTGCACCAGGTATGGTTGCTTCTGGTAATAACTTACCAACACTACCAACACTTTATGGTACAACTTCAACAAACACCGCAACAATCACTGGCACCATTTCAAATGGTACAATCGGTTCAAATGGTAACATTCTAAACGTTACATCATTTACTGGTCCAGTTCTTTGCATTGGTCAAGAACTACTTGCTAACGCAACTCTCGGTATCGCAAACGGCACTTATGTTGTTTCATCAACTGCCACAAACGGTATCGGTAACTACGTTCTAAGCGGTAACTCAATCTCAAACGGCGCTTCTGGTGCTACTGTTACAATGTCAACTGTTCTTCCTAAGGTTGTTGCAGTCAACGCTACTACAGTTACACTATCATCAAACGCTTATGCGACTGGTTCTTCTACTGGCAACACTGTAAACTTCTCAACATATGAACAAACAGTATTTGGCCACAGCCAACATGCTGGTTGGACAGAAGTTCGTTACGGTTCAGGTCCAGTTGCTACATTCACTGTTAACTCAACTTCAACTTCAGGTTATGCTAACGGCGAAACAGTCATCGTATCTGGTGGTTCTGCTAATGCTCTCGGCATTATCACAACTAACGCTGGTGCTGCTGGTTCAGGCGCTAACATCGCTTCTGTTGCACTTGCTTATCCAGGTGCTGGTTTCACCAACACTTCAGTTGCTTCACTAACCTATCAGCATCAGCTACACGTTGCTAACGTTACAGCAACCGGTACGCCTTCAGGCTATGTTGCTGGTGATATTGTTACTGTCACTGCTACTTTTGCTCTCGCATCATTCACTGGTGTTATTGCTAATGGTATCCTAACTGCATCATCAGTAACAGGTACGATCACAGTCGGCAATATCATCACTGGTACAGGCGTTGCTACAGGTACACAGATCCTTGCACAGCTATCAGGTACTGCTGGTGGTGCTGGAACATATGTCGTAACTAAGAGTGTTAACGTTGCTAGTGCTTCTATGGCATCATCTGGTCAGATTGTTGCTGCTACTGCAAACCTAACATCAACTTCAGTTGCAAACTCAAACATCACGATCACAAACCCAGGATTGTTCACAAACGGTCTAACAACTGCTAACCTAGTATTCACTTACTCAAATTCGAGCGGTGGTACAGGTACAGGTACAGGCATTACGTTTGCTGGTTCATTTGGTGCAGCATCTTCAGGTGCACCAGTCAACGTGACACTTGGTGGTCGTTCTGGTCGTACATACGTTGAAACACTAGTTGCTCTAACTGGTACTTCACCATATGTATCTGAAAACGCTGCTGATAATGGTACATTCCCTAACTCATAAGTAATAGTATAACAACAACACACTAGGGTTTTGAATATGTCAAATGGTCCGATTAAGATTACACAACTACCTGTTGCAACGACAACAAATCCTACACAGGACTTGATGATCATTGTACAGAATACTGCCGGTACCAATACGACATATTCTATTACTCCTAGTGTGTTGTTAGCACAAACTGCTTTCTATACTGCAAACAACGCAAACTATCTAGGTGGAGTTGCTGCTGCTTCTTATCAGCTAAACTCCACCCTTGGTGCAAATATCGCATCATATCTACCAACATATGCTGGCGTAGTCAATGCATCCTCTTATACTGTTGGTTCTTTCTTCTTAGCAAACTCAACCGCAACTTACATTGGCAACACTTCTGCAAACGTACAGATCGGTGGGCTAAACGTTGCTGGTACACCATCCTCACTTGCTGGTTTTGGTAGTTCTAATAGTTCTGTTGATATCGTCATCAACAATGCCAACAATGGTGTCAATGCATCATCCGACTTTGCTGCTTATGATAATAACGGTCTAGTTGGTAACAACTTTATTGACATGGGTATCAGTTCTTCTGGTTATTCAAATACATTTTGGACTATCAATGGTCCATCTGATGGATATCTATATACAGGCAATACAAATCTTTCAATCGGTACAGCATCTTATGGTGGTGGCACAAACTACATCAACTTCTTTACTGGTGGTACTCTAGCCGCCAATGAACGTATGCGTATCACATCGACGGGTAAAGTTGCCATTGGAACAACAACACCAGGCACAAGCACTATTCTTGATGTGCAATCAACCACTGCTGGCGTTCGCTTCCCAAATATGACAACAACACAAAAGACTGCACTAACACCTGCTGCGGGTACTATTGTTTTTGATACAACATTATCAAAACTATGTCTGTATACTGGAGCAGCTTGGCAAACGATTACCTCGGCTTAATGATTTTTTATAATGCATGAAAAACTTGATGAAACAAACTTTTTATTATATTCAGCTAAACATTATGAAAATGCACAATGTTATGACACTGTGGAGTTTTATGATGACTTGAAGAGATTCAAGTATCTGAAAAGACTATTCAACATCTATTCTGAAAATGGTGATTTGAGGGAGCGGCTGATACTGAATCATATTATCGTCATCTATAATGTGTTCGGTTTAGTACCAGCCACTCGTATGTTGTTCTTCAAGTTATACGAATACAAAGAAATGTTGAAGCCCTTCCTTGAACTTCTAAACTATATGCCAGATCATGTTGTGAATATCGGGCTACAAGGTATAAACATTAAAAACACAGACATTGAGTCTGATATATACATCAAGAAGAGGCTAGAGTCAATATGAAAAGCTTAAGAGAACTTCAAGAAGAAGTCAAAAAGAAGCCATGCAAAGCATGTCAAGAAATGAAGTGTGGTTGCAGTAAAGAAGTCAAGGAAGATGTTGAGTACCAAATGGCTCGTACAGAACTTGAAACAGCAAAGCGCGCTTGTGAAAATCTATTGAAGATGCTCAAAGGCGAAGGTGATCTTCCTGCTTGGGTACAAACAAAGATTGCTAAAGGCTCTGGCATGTTAGACGCTGCTGCTGACTATATGATGTCAGGCAAAGAAACAGGCGACGAATAATGGAAAGCTTTGCTTCTTTTTGTGAAATGAAAGATGATCCTTGCTGGAAGGGTTATCAGATGGTGGGCAAAAAGAAAAAGAATGGCAAAGAAGTTCCTAACTGTGTCCCCGTCAAGGAAGATGTTCTTGTAGAGCGCGGCGCAGACTCTAAGGGATACTATCGCTCTACCGAATCTGGTGCTGGATTGACAGCAAAGGGCGCTAAACATTTTGGCATTCATACTGCTGTTACAAAGAAGCCTAGCGAACTCAATCCAGAAGGTAAAGCAGCCAAGCGCAGAAAATCATTTTGTGCTAGAATGAAGGGCAATCCAGGTCCTATGAAAGACGACAAGGGGCGCCCAACACGCAAAGCAATGTCTCTAAGAAGGTGGCACTGCTAATGAAAAAGTTTAGAGATTTCAGAAGCGATCTAAACGAGACTTCTGGTGCGGCACCAGCGGTGGTGGACGCAGGTCTTGCTAGTGTGATAGATCCCAACACAGGAAAGCCAGCATCGCCTCCAGTGTACAGGAAAAAGCAAAAAACCTACCAAGAAAAAGAAGCTGATCGCCAGAAAGAATACGCTAAAGGTCCATCACAGATGCAAAGACGTGTAATGGGTGGCGTAAATATGGGCGGATTCGGTGCTTAACTTTGTGTCAAATCTTTGGAGTACAGTTAAGGGATTTTCACCTTCTGGTATTCTTACGTCTTTGGCCCCATATGGCATTGCACTATTGATTGGTGTACTTGGATACAACTATGTTTATGATAAAGGTTACAATGCAGCTAAGTCACAATGCAATGCTGCTGTGATCCAATCGACGGTAGATGCTCAAACGATACAAATAAATAACTTGAAGAAACAACTTTCAGACGAACAAACTGCTTTAGCGGCCGCACAGACCAAGAAGCAGATTATCGTTCAAAAAGTTATACAGGCAAAACAGGTGATCGACCATGAAGTACAAGACATTCCTAGCTGCGATGTTGATGCTACCGTTATCGGCGTGCTTAACGGCGCCCGCACGACCACCAGTAATAGTAACTAATCCTTGCAATCCACCTGTTGCTTTCACAGCAAAACACGGTGACTTGCCAAAGGTAACACAAACAAAGTTAACAGAAAAACAAGTGATCGATTTGTGGTTAGATGATATCCAAGCATATAATGACCTTAATGTTGATCATTCGTCATTGATAGACTGGGTTCAGACTCACTGCAAATAAGAGGAATACAATGTCAGACTTAGAAACTAAAGTTGCCATACTAGAACGTGATGTGTCGCAAGTGTCAAGCTATTGCGATAAGATCGATGTTACTATGGAAAAACTCACAGATATTTCTATTTCATTAAAAGAAATGCTTGCTGTACATGAACATAAACTTGGTCAACATGCACTAGCAGACGAAGACCTTTATTCTCTTCACCAAGAAACCAACAAACGAATCGATACTCTGCATTCTGAGTTAAACGGAATCAAGACCAAGCAAGACCTACACAAGTGGTACTTTACTGCCACAGGCGTTATAGCTTGCTTTATTCTTTTCAAAATGGGACTCATTCCATTTATGGCACCTTTTCTCTAAAAAACCCTTGACATTGGTCTACGGTTGGCGTATTATACAACTGTAGATTCAGATGTATAGGATGAATATGAGTGACTTGTACCTAGATGTTATGTATTGTAATCTTCTATCCAACAGGCTAGAACGATTCAAAGTAAAGAAGTCATCGCCATACGTATCTAACTTTAGATGCCCATTCTGTGGTGATTCGCAGAAGAACAAATACAAAGCCCGTGCATATCTGTTTCAGCACAAGGGCAAGACATACTTCAAGTGTTACAACTGTGGTCTTGCCCATGGCTTCTCCAACTTTCTAAAGCAAATCGATACTACTCTACACCAAGAGTATGTCGTAGAGAAGTTCAAAGACAGCGCGAAGATGCGCCCTAAAGAACCACCAAAACAAGATATCGCTAGGTTTACACCACCAGCTTTTCTAAAGTCTGGTTCACCTCTACGTAAGTTGAAGAAGATATCTCAACTGACATACGATCATCCTGCTAAGAAGTATATACTCTCTAGGAAGATCGAAAACAAACATCATGCAAAGTTGTTCTACTGCACCAAGTTTGCGGAGTGGACTAACAGCATGATTCCAGATAAGCTGGATACGAAACAAGATGAGCCTAGACTGATCATTCCGTTTCTTGATGAAGACGGAAACATGTTTGGCTATCAGGGTAGAAGTTTTAATCCAAAGTCAAATCTACGCTATATAACTATCATGCTGGATGACAGGCCAAAAATCTTTGGTCTTGACACTGTTGATAAAAACAAAAGGGTATACTGCTTTGAAGGACCACTCGACTCACTTTTTGTGGCAAATAGTCTTGCTATGGGCGGTGCTGATGTTACTCTGGATCAATCCTTTGTGGACGTTGTTTACGTTCTTGATAATGAGCCTCGCAATAAAGAAATCGTAAAACGTCTTGACAAAATGATCGATAAGGGTTATAGTGTAATGATATGGGACGATACGTTCAAGGGCAAAGATATCAATGACATGATTCTGAATGGAGCAGATGTTGAACATATCACAATCGTCCTAGAGAAGCGAACATTTAGCGGTCTAGAGGCTCGTGTTGAACTTATGAAATGGAAGAAAGTATGAGTGTGTATCCAGGACTTTACAATGACGGTAAAGTCATAGTTGATGATAATGGTCGCATTTCGTTCGCAAGCATGGAAGCAGTAGTAGAATACTACTCATTGCCTGATGCATATTACAAGAACATTATGGAGGATGATAAGGAATGACTATTACTATTCCTATTTGGTTGATGTGGCTTATTGGTGTTCCTCTCGGAATGATTGGGGGTTTTTTTACAGTGTTTGGCGCTATTATGATGTATGCTTTAAAGGATGGGATTTATAAATGAGCAGCGTTAATCTTGTAGGCATTACTCAGCCTGATTATGAGTATACTGGTTGTACAGATGCATCCGAACTAGTTCGAGTCGTTCAGGAAGAAAATAATGAATGGGATTGGGTTTCAAATGACTGATTCTACTGCTTTAGATGAAGCAATTGAAGGTATAGCAGATTCCTATTGGCGCATTATGCACATAGCTGTAGCTGCCAGAGATGTTGATACCATATTTGACACTGCTATCTCTTTGAAGGCTATTGAAGAAACTAGGATCAATATGAAGAAAAGGATTGAAAGTGGTGTTTGAATATAATATCAAGACCGTGTTCAGCCAAACGATGACCACGAAAGAATTGAATGTGTTTGGTTTGGAGGGATGGGAACTTGTGCTGATACTACCTGATAATCGTCACATTCCCGCTGCTAATCATTATCATTTTAAGCGACAGATTCACGGTGTTACAAATGACTGAAATAGTTCCAAAAACATCTAAGCATTCTTTCTGGGATCGTGGTAAAGAATACCAGTACACAAAGGTTACTTTTTCCGAATCGACACCAACAAGTGATGCATATGCAGAATCATTAGCCAAGAGTTTGGTAGTTGAAACTTATGAGATCCATAGTGGTCCAAATCTATTGAAGGATAAAGAATGAGTACCGTAAATCTAATCGGAATCACACAGCCTGATTATGAATACACTGGTTGCATTGATGCACAAGAACTGGTGGCATGGTGTGCTAGAATCAGCAACCCAAGCAATCAGAATAACACACAAACAGCACCTAAGTTGTTGAAGTATCTGATTACACATAAGCACTTTAGCCCACTCGAAATGGTAGATGTGTCGCTAGAGATTCGCACAACTAGGGATATTGCCCGTCAGATGCTTCGCCATCGTTCGTTTGTATTTCAGGAATACAGTCAGCGTTATGCTGATCCCACTAAGGACTTGAAGTTCGTTACTCGTGAAGCGCGTTTGCAGGATCCAAAGAACCGTCAGAATAGTGTTGATGTTGATGATGAAGACTTACATGATTCTTGGTTGGATTTACAAGCAGAAGTATTGGAAGTTACGAAAAGAGCATATCGTTTTGCTATTGAGGAAGGCATCGCTAAAGAACAGGCTCGTGCCGTTCTTCCAGAAGGTCTAACTGAATCTGTAATCATTATGAAAGGTAGCCTTCGTAGCTGGGTACATTATTGTCAGATTCGCATGGACAAAGCAACGCAGAAGGAACATCGTATCTTAGCAGAACAGTGCTGGGAAATCATTGGTGAGCGATTCCCTGCTATTTTGGAAGCATTGAAAGATGACTGAATGGAACACGTTTGCAGAATCTCGCCCAGAAAATGGACGCAGATTTATTGCTTTATACTCTGATGGTTCTGGATCGCAAATGTTCTATCGTTGTGATAGTGTTTGTGTTGATCAAGATGGAGATGATCATCACATTGATGATATAGATAATGGATATTTTTTCTTTTGGTATTATCTACCAGATAACTTCAAGATGTGGTGTGAAACGCGATCAGATGATCCTGTTATCTTTCCAGATGTTAAATAAGAAACTTTACTAGAATACCATTTACATGATGACGGTTCTGTGATACTAAGGAAGAATGATGACACATAATGAACGAATCGTAATACTAGGCAAGATTGGTGAAAATATTGTTTCTAACTGGTTGAGTCGTACTGGTCATGTGGTTGAGTTGTCTCTAGACAACTATGATCGTCAAAAAGATATGACAGTCGATGGTGAACGTCTAGTAGAAGTTAAGACAGAGCAGCCATACGTAATGCGCAACTGTGTTTCTTTCCGACCAAGTCAGTTAAAGAAATGTAGTTCTGTTGATGACCTCTATGTTGTCACATCACCTGCATTGATCAATACGAGTTATAAACACAACGGCAAAATCTTCAGGATTGATCCAAAAAACTTTAATAGTTTCAGGTATACAACCAAGTTTGGTGTTGATATGATTGGTATTCCATTTGATCAACCTGCGGTGGAAGAAGTATACATACTCAGTGAAAAAGAAAAGCGTGAGTTGATGAAATACTCACATTCTGAATACAAGCGTATGTAGGAGAATAAGTAATGTCAGTAAGTTACTCAGCAGTATTTCTAGCGAATGGTACACAGATAGGTACTACTACAGGTCAAACATCAGGCATTGACATTCAAGAAGAAATGAATGATGTTGCCAACTACTTCAGAGGTAATACTCTTGGAGTTTCGACTCTAGGAGTACAAAACTGGGACACTTTGAACATTACAGCGAACAGTCAACAATATTCATTTAATAGGTAATAATGCATGATCCATGTTTCTAAACGCGATGGTAGTAAAGAACCTCTAGACCTAAACAAGTTCCATCGTGTATGTCAGTTTGCGTGTGAAGGGCTTTCTGGTGTATCTGTATCAGAACTTGAAATCAAAACAAAGATTCAGTTTCACAATGGCATCACGTCCAAGGACATTCAAGAAACGCTGATCAAAGCCGCGGCTGATCTTATCTCTGAAGAAACACCTAACTACCAATACGTTGCTGGTCGTCTAATCAACTATCAGTTGCGTAAGGAAGTTTATGGTCGATATGATCCCAAGCCTTTATTGCAACATCATGATAGAGTTGAAAGTCTAGGTTATTATGATAGAAATCTTTCAAAGGTGTATTCTTGGGATGAATGGGCAGAACTTGGTGATTATATCGACCATGACCGTGACAATCTGCTTACCTATGCTGCAATGGAGCAGTTTCGTGGTAAGTATCTGATTCGCAATCGTGTCACAGGAAAGTTCTACGAAACGCCTCAGATGGCATTCATGTTGATCGCCATGACATTGTTTCAAAACTATAAAACAGACCGTATCAAGTGGGTAAAGGAACTATACGATGCTATCTCTACATTTGACATTAGCTTGCCTACTCCTATTATGGCTGGAGTTCGTTCTCCTCAGCGTCAGTTTAGTTCTTGCGTGCTTATTGAGTCGGATGATTCTCTCGATTCTATCAACGCTACTTCCTCTGCAATCGTTAAGTACGTTTCTCAGAAGGCTGGAATCGGAATTGGTGGTGGCCTCATTAGGGCTATTGGCTCTCCCATTCGCGGTGGCGACGCTGTTCATACTGGCGTTGTGTCATTTTGGAAGCATTTTCAAAGCGCTGTTAAGTCGTGTTCGCAAGGCGGCGTAAGAGGTGGTGCAGCAACCATCTACTATCCTCTTTGGCATCTTGAAGTAGAAGACCTTTTAGTTCTTAAAAATAACAAGGGCACAGAAGACAATCGCATTCGGCATATGGACTATGGTGTCCAGTTCAACAAGGTGATGTATGAAAGACTTCTATCTGGTGGTAACATCACCCTCTTCTCGCCTTCTGATGTGCCGGATCTCTACAAATGTTTCTTCACAAACACCGACGAGTTCCGAACCCTCTATGAGAAGTATGAACGAAACACCAAAATCAGAAAGAAAACTGTATCTGCAATTGACCTTTTTTCGTCCTTCATGCAAGAGCGAAAAGATACAGGACGAATCTATCTGATGAACGTTGACCATGCCAATGATCATGGTTCGTTTGTCAAGGAAAAAGCACCAATCAAAATGAGCAATCTCTGCTGTGAGATTACTTTGCCAACAATACCACTAAAGGACATCAATGATGAAGAAGGTGAGATTTCTCTCTGCACTCTTGCGGCTATCAATTGGGGCAAAATCAAAAAGCCTAGCGATTTTGAGAAGCCTTGTACAATTGCTGTTAGATGCCTTGACGCTCTTCTGGATTATCAGTCTTATCCCGTTCGTGCTGCCTATTTGGGGACTATGGCACGTAGGCCGTTGGGTGTGGGCATCATCAATTTCGCTTATTGGTTGGCTCGTAATGATAGCACTTATTCCAGCCCTAATCTTGGTCTTATTCATAGTTACGCTGAAGCGTGGTCTTACTATCTTATTAAGGCATCTGTCGATCTTGCAGAAGAGTTTGGCAAGTGTGGTAAGTCGGATGAGACAAAATATGGTCTAGGCATTATGCCAGTTGATACATACAAGAAAGATGTTGACGATCTAGTAGAACCATGCTATAATATGGATTGGGATCTACTAAAAGATAGATCCGAAATGTATGGCATTCGCAACTCAACTTTGATGGCTCTTATGCCTGCTGAAACTTCTGCACAGATTAGCAACTCTACTAATGGTATCGAACCGCCTCGTGCATTGGTATCAATCAAGCAGAGTAAAGATGGTGTTCTAAAGCAGGTTGTTCCTGATATCAAGAAACTAAAGAATAAGTATGAGTTGCTATGGGACCAGAAGTCACCAGAGGGTTATCTGAAGATCATGGCAGTTCTACAGAAGTTTGTCGATCAAGCTATCTCCGTGAACACCTCCTACAATCCAGCCCACTATCCAGAGGGTAAGATTCCTCTATCAGAGATGATCGGGCACTTGCTGATGTTTTATAAACTCGGAGGCAAAAACCTATACTATTTCAACACCAATGATCAGTCTGGTGAGATTGAAGATACACTAGCACCAGGTGAAGTTGATCAGGAAGATTGTGATAGTTGTAAAATCTGATGTTGGATACTGGAATATCGCGAGTCACATCTTATTTATATAAAGGAGTTTTGTTATGAAGTATTTCATGGATTGTGAATATAACGGCTTCGGAGGGCAGCTACTTAGTCTAGCTTTGGTACGTGAAGACGGGCATAGCCTATATATCAAATATGAGACAATCCAAGAGATTGATCCATGGGTTGCTATAAATGTTATGCCCGTCATTATTAATGTACCCAAAGGCGTTAAGATGCAAGTTGCTTCTCTATTGGACAATCGCGGCGCACATATGATCCAAGAGTTCTTCGGTGATGATCCATGCCCTGTGATTACTACAGATTGGCCAGATGACATCAAGTATCTTTGTCAGGCAATGATTACTGGTCCAGGTGAGATGATTGCCGTTCCTAGGATCATCTTTGATATGGTGCGCGTTGATGCTTATCCAACTACACTACCTGGTGCTATTCGACACAATGCTTGGTGGGATGCTTCTGCACTAAAGCACATGTTTGAAAGTGTCTAGTTATGCGATATATTCGAATAAATAATAACAAATGGGAAGAGAACGGCAAAGTCTACGAGGTGGTTGAAGCTAAGAACTATTCAAACTCCACCAAGATTGACTTTGTTTTAAAAGATGAAACTCATGTTTGGCGACAAACTTTTCCTGCAAATCAAGTAGAATGGATAGACGAAAGCGATGTCAGTTTTTAATAACAACAGATTTGACGCAACACAACAGACTTGCTTCTTTGGTGAGAATGTAAACATCGCTAGATATGACAAACAACGCTATCCAATCTTTGAAAAACTAACTGATAAACAACTCGGTTTCTTCTGGCGACCAGAAGAAGTTGATCTGTCTCGCGATGGCAAAGACTTCAAGGCACTAAATGACCATGAGAAACACATTTTTACCTCGAACCTTAAGCGTCAGATTCTACTTGATTCTGTACAAGGTCGGGCTCCTTCGCTTGCTTTCCTCCCTGTGTGTTCGCTACCAGAGTTGGAGACCTGGATCCAAACTTGGGCTTTCAGTGAGACGATTCATAGTAGATCGTACACTCACATCATTCGCAATGTATACAGTGATCCAAGTAGAGTATTCGATGAGATGCTCGACATCCCAGAAATCTTAGACTGTGCCGAGGATATCAGCAAGTATTATGATGATTTGATTACTCTAAACAATACACTTGGTTGTCCAGAATCGGAATATGGTTATACGCCAAAGTATCGATATGATCACAAGAAAGCATTATGGTTATGTCTCAATGCTGTCAATGCTCTAGAAGGAGTTAGATTCTATGTATCATTCGCCTGCTCTTGGGCATTTGCTGAAGTCAAGAAAATGGAAGGCAATGCTAAGATCATTAAACTCATTGCCAGAGACGAGAACGTTCATCTTGCCTCAACTCAAAATCTCCTCAAGATACTACCGAAAGAGGATGAAGACTTTGCGAGAATACGGGAAGAGACACGGGATGAATGTGCTGCTATCTTTCACCGAGTCATCGATCAAGAAAAGGGGTGGGCACGCTATCTCTTTCATCAGGGGTCGATGATTGGTCTAAATGAACAACTGCTGTGTGACTATGTAGATCACATTGCAGCAAAGCGTATGAGCAATATCGGTCTTCCAGGTAAGTCAGGACCTAATCCTCTACCATGGACTGCTAAATGGATTAGTGGTTCTGATGTACAAGTAGCACCCCAGGAAACAGAGATTACCAGTTATGTTTCTGGTGGCGTGAAAAAAGATATCACGGACACGACATTTTCTAACTTTACCCTATGACAACTTATATAAGTATACGTGAAGCAACCGAGGTTGACTATCCTAGAATGATAGAGATAGAGAAAGCCTCATTTGAAACAGACACGATTACGATTGATGAACTTGAAGACTACCAATCATTTGGTTGTAATGTCAATGTTCTTCAGATCAATGATGATATAGCAGGCTTCTATATAAGTTATGTCTATGATGACGATCAAGATCAATCTGAATATCTAGAAACTTTAGAGATTGACCCACAATACCGCGGGCAAGGATACTCTAAACTGCTTTTACAACACTATATCGATAATAAGACTATACCATGGTCCCCTCTCACTTTACACTGTAGAGTAGAGAACGATGTGGCTCTGTCTTTATATAATGCATACGGTTTTACTATTATTGAGTTGGTCCTTGGCTTTTACGATGATGGAGGTAATGCATACAAACTCGTAAGGAGCTAATACCCAGAAATGAAGACCAAGATACACCCTATCTTTGGTAATGTTTCGCAATACGATTTACAAGTTTACGATTTAGAACTAGACCTGGAAAACTCGCGTGAAGTGGACGCCCTCGAACAAGGTTGGTTGATTAACGATAGAAAGTGGTATAACTCACGTTCTGTCCGCATCGACTGCAATCTATTCGATAAGAAAACTAAACCACTAAAGGGTTATAAAGTAACCCACGTTGAATCGATTGAGGATATGTCAGACGTTGGTACCGTATTCGGTATGTTTACAGCAAGACGTAACCTCGATGACATTTATACAATAGAAATCGATCTAGATCGTGCAACATGGATTCTTGTGCATAACAATGCAGGAGACTTGGTTGCATTTTCTAAGATGACAACTTATGACGGTGGGCTTGAAACACAGTTTACCGCATGGGACTATTCAGAACCAAAAGCTTCTATCTCACGCCACTTAGTGGCATATGAAGTAGAGTTAGCCAAGAAGATGGGATATTATCATCTTTACATTGGTTCTGGCTATGGAAATATTGGTATCTACAAGTCACAGTTCAAAGGTTTTGAATGGTGGGATGGAAAACAGTGGTCTACCGACATTGATAAGTATGTCGAAGTCTGCCACAGAGATGACTCCATCAAAACCCTTCAAGACTTATCTGGATTGATTAATGGCCCTACCTAAAGTTCATAGTTTTCGTGTCCATACAATGCTTCACGATCCTGCCTTTCAAAAAGAGATTGGTAGGACCGTGAAGATCATTAACAAGTATGATGTTCCTTATGTTGCTGGTTATTCCAAAGACAGTAAAGACATCTACATTGATAGACACATGAACGTTGACTTTAATGGTACAGATATCACAAAATACCTCCTTGTTCACGAAAGAGTGGAGAAGGCCTTGATAGATGTGTTTGGGCTTCGATACCAAGAAGCCCATCACATTGCGTTAGCAGTAGAGCATGATGCAGTTGTTGGGGATGGGCTAAACTGGAGAGCATACGATAAGTTTGTTGATAAATACGTCAAGAAACTTGATCATGAAAACCTCAAGTTATCACCACCAAATCTAGACCTCACGCCCTACGAAGACGAAAAGGACTTCTCCAAGTTCGTGAAAAAACGGAGTAAACAAAATGATTGATTGGATCGAATGTTCTGTCTGTGAAACAGAATACAAGTTGATTAGTAAAGAACCAGGCATACAAGTTGAGTTTTGTCCATTTTGTGGCGTTGATGCTGATAGCCAGTTCACACCAGAAGAAGTAGACGACGAAGATGAAGAGTTCGATAGTTAAATGGATTATGAAAATCCATGGATCTACGATGGGGAACCCTTTACTGATGCACAGGCTGATGGTCATTTTGCATTTGTTTACTTGATAACAAACAAAGTTACTGGTCGAAAATATCTTGGCAAAAAACTCTTTACAATGGCTGGCTATAAGACTATAAAGGGTAAGAAGAAGAAGATTCGCAAGCCTAGCGATTGGAAGACCTATTATGGTTCTTCTCCAAGTCTGAAAGCAGATGTTGAAGACTTAGGCAAAGAAAACTTTTCTCGCCAGATACTAAAAGTTGTTGACAATAGATCATCCGCCAGTTATTATGAAGCGAAAGAGATGTTTGCTGTGGATGCGATTCTCTCAGATGAGTATTATAATGATTGGTGTACTATAAAGATTTCATCGATGCATGTGAAAGCAATCTATAAATGAGATAGGTTCTGTCAGTTGTACCTTAAACGACTGTCAAATGTTATAACATTGTTTTATTTTAATGGAGAATACTGAATGAAGAATCTTATGTTTGCCCTCGCGGCTCTTACCGCTGTTGCTGCTACTCCTGCAATGGCAGACAGCTTTGTCGGCCCTCGTGTAACTGGCGTTGTCGGCTATCAGGACATCACTGCAATCCCATCAAACCGTTCATTCACTTATGGTGTTGAAGCTGGTTATGACAGCAAGCTTGTTGGTCCTGTTACCGTAGGCGTTGAAGCTGGTCTAGACAACGTATTTGACCGCACCGATGTTAACGTTGGTGGTCGTCTTGGCTATGAAGTAACTCCACATACTCTAGTGTATGCTGGTCTAGGTTATGACAACCTCCGTGATCTAGAAGCACACAATCTCCAGGGTCTTCGCGCTACCGCAGGTCTTGACGTTAACGTCATTGGTCATGTTTCGGTTGGTGCTCAGTACACCCACACCGATCTTGGCGCAGTCAAGAACAATGGTGCGGCTGGTACGGTGACCTTCCGCTTCTGATAAATAGAAGTACCACACCCCAGTGAGAATGCCCTCGGAGTTTCGGCTTCGGGGGCATTTTTTGTGGTTGACATTTTTGGCGAATCGTGTACATTGAGAAAGTAGTCAATGAGAAAAGGTGATTCGCAATGAGCATCGCAGTTATCATTCGTGACCAGATCAAAGCCATTGATCCTCGCGCACTGTGGGCTTGGGGTGCTAAAGACCTCGTGAACATGGGCGATGGGCTGAAGTTCAAATCCAGCGGGATGGCCAAGTGGAAGGGCTATGTTTACGTCAAGTACAACGAAGGCAAAGACCTTTACGACATTGACTTCTTCAAGATTCGTGGCATTGATGTAAAGTATGTCAAGAAACTCGAAGGCATCTATGTCGAAGATTTGGTCAGTGTGATTGATGAAGTTGTCGGTTAAGGAGATTTGTTATGATCACGAAGCTTTCAGGTGGTGCATTCGAACTTCAAACAGGTCGCCCATGGACTTGGGGTATCTCGCCATTTCGTGAAGGTGAAGCACTGAAACTGAAACGAGAAGAGTCTGGTCGCTGGTTCTTTGAAATCAACGAGGTGCAATATTCTGCCAAGCAGATCGCGCCACACCTCAAAGATATCCAAATGCACTCTTGACATTTATCCAGAATCGTCTATGGTAAGAATGTAGTCATTGAGAAAGGTTGATTCGCTATGGGACGTTCAGTTGATTATGCCAGTGGCGCCGGCGCTGTGGTCTATGTTGATGTTTCGTACATTCAGGACTCCTGGGAATGGGATGACTTTGTAGATGATGTGCAGAGCATCGTCAAGGATGCCTACAAATCGTTTGACAACGAAGACAAGTGGATTGGGCGTGAACTTCGTGCCATTCTGGAAAACAGGTTCGCTCAAGTTGTAGTTTCGGAATACTGTGGGCTGGCCAGCATTTCTCTGGTCGCCAAAGAGTACGATTGCTACTACAGCGATGAGATTTCTTTGCAGAATCTTGCCCATGCTTGGGTCAATCGGATTGCACCCAACTTTGAAAAGGTGTTGAACAAGGCTTTCAACTGCTATGCCAAGATCGGCAGTTTCAGCAACGGCGAAGGTGTTTACGAAAAAATCGCTGCTTGACATTATTCCTGATTCTGTTATGATGAAAAAGTAGTCAGTGAGAGAGATTCGAATCATGAAAATGTTTGTTGCTCGTAATCACAATGGGACTTTCATTGCTAAAGGTGTTGACCTTGGAAATCTGATGGAAGAAGTCATGATCTATGAAGAAGTGACTGGCAATCGGTGCACCGTCGGCCGAGAAGAGTTTGAAGTTGAACTCAAGCGCAACATTTATCGCTGAGGAGAAGTTAAATGAAAATCCTAAAAGTAACCGTAACCGACAAGAACGCAGTTTATGTGAATGACACTCGTATCACTGGACGCGGATCAAAGTGGGGGATTCATTACACTGTTGACGAGTTTCGATGCGCTGCAAAAAATGTCCGAAATAGGTTGATTCAACGTGGTTATGGGAATATTCGGCTAGATGCAGATTATGCCGCTGAATTCGGAATTTAAGGAGAGTTAAAATGTTGTCTCGTATCCTGTTCGCACTAGGTATTGCACTGTTCTGTGGAATTGGTTTTTATATTCCTGACTATGTTAAGGGAACACTTGACCGAGCCGACATCGCTGTCCCGATGATGGCATATATTGCTTCATACATCACGTTGTCTATCAGGGATCGCCATGACTACTAAATCCTATCTTTACATTCTGGCAACTTGTTTCATTCTGATGGCTGCTTAATATGACAATGCATCTCCTAGGTCCTGCTTATACCACAAACTCAACTAAGAAACGCAAGCCGCAACTAAACACGGCGAAGTATGCTCAAGATTGGGTAGACTATAACAAGCAGATGAAGCGGCTTGGATCAAAAACCAAGACGTTCCAAGAGTATGTTGCATATCGACAAGGCAATGCCGCATACAAAACAAAGACCGTTAAGACTGGTATGGAAGCTTCCACATACGTTCGCAATGCGCCCAAGTATGAGACTGGTGATGGCATCGGTGTGACGTTTGCCAAAGCGCCTAACACATATACGGGCGACAAGCTGCTCGGCATCGCCACGATGCATAAGAGCAATCTGGTACCTGTCTTCAGTCAGGAAGACGCGGAAGATATTTCTAAAATGAGGCGATGACCGCTTGACATTTATCCCGAATCGTGTATGGTAAGAATATAGACAGAGAGAAGGGTTGATTCGTTATGGCTTACATGTCTCAGGAAAAGAAAGCTGCTATCGCTCCCAAGGTCAAAGCGATCCTCAAGAAGTACAATATGAAGGGTAGTCTGTCGGTTCGCCATCACAGCACTCTGATTCTGACCTTGAAAGAAGGTCCTCTGAAGTTCGCTCAGAACGAAAACGGTTATAGTCAGATGCACTTTTATCATCTGGAAAGCAACTATCAGGGCAAGGAACTTCAGTTCTTGAAGGAACTTCGTGTTGCTATGAACGACGGCAATCATGATAACAGCGATATTATGACCGACTACTTTGATGTGGGTTGGTACTCGTATGTTCATGCTGGTAAGTGGGATCAACCCTACAAGTTGGCTGCGTAAGGAGATTTGATTATGTTTTATGATGATGAACAAATACTGATTGGTGCGATGCGCAAGTTGGTCGCTGGAATGGAATCTACTCTCCGAGCAGCAGAGCGTGAAGAGTTGACTGGCGAAAGGATTGCCGGGTTGCAGATCAAGCTTGATCGGCTCCAATATCTTTTGGACGATTTTGTTGCTTGTGCGGAACGTTAATCATGTTTGTTCCTGGTGTTAGCCCCTATCGGACACCTCTTGCTCTTGATGGTATTAACTTCAGTGAGAAACACCATCTGGTTGGCTTCACCTGGCCATACGTAAACTCTAAAGGCAAGCAATATAACACAACCATGGTCGAACGTGGTTGGGTATGTGATTGCATTGGTTTCAACTTTCGTGGTAAGTGTAAGCACATCGCGATGGTTCACGAAAAAGTTTCTTCATGATGGAAGGTTATCATTTTGTTTGGATAAAGCGTCTATCTGATTGCGTCTGGGTGCGGGCTTTGGTTCCCGATTGGTATTATCCAGAACTTCCACCTCCTGGCGCACAACTTGAATATTAATCGAAAGGATACGTTATGATTCGTGAGAAGCAACCCAAGTCTGAAATCGTTATCGACCTGAGTGGTCCTGAAGGTAACGCATTTGTCCTCATGGGTTATGCCCGCCAGTATGCAAAGCAACTCGGGCTTGATGGTAAAGCTATTGTTTCGGAAATGATGGAAGTTTTTGAAAACCTTCTGGAAGTTTTTGATCGTCACTTTGGTGATTATGTCATTCTGGAGCGATAAGATCGCTTGACATTTATCCCGATTCGTTTATGATGAAAATATAGCTAGTGAGAAGGAATGATTCGTTATGACTGATATCCAAAGCAAGATCAAGGCTCGTATTCGCGCTCTCTCGGCTAAGACCGTCAAGAATGGCTGCTCGGAAGAAGAAGCACTTACCGCAATCAACATGGTGGGTAAGTTGCTCTCGCAATATAATCTGTCCATGAACGAGGTCGAACTTCGTGATGAAGTTTGTGACACTTTGAAGATTGATATTGGCAGCAAGGTCCGCAACGGCGTCTATTACGCTCTCTCGGATATCGCTGGCTTTACCGATTGTAAGGTGTGGACCAATCGTGGTGCTACTCTGAAGTATTGCTTCTTTGGTCAAGAAAGCGATCTTCTGATGGTGAAGTATCTTTATGATATTATCCTGTCGGCTATGGCAACTGAACTGGCAAAGTTCAAGAAGACTCCTGAATATAAGGGAGCATATAGCAAGAAAGGTGCTACCAGTTCGTTTACCACTGGTATGGCAATGCGTATTGGTCGTCGTCTGAACGAAATGAAGGCTCAGATGAACGGCGAAGAAAAAGCTGCACGAGGCGGCAGCAATGCTTTGATTGTTCTGAAGAATCAGGTTGTCAATCAGGCATATCGTGAACTTGGCTTGCGTCTTAAGAAGAAATATGGTACTACCACCATTCGTGATGGTGCAGCATATCGCAGCGGTCAGTCTGCTGGTGATCGTGTCAATCTTTCTCGCCCGATCAATGGTCCTGGCGGCAATGTTTTGCGCATTGCTGCTTGACATTTAAATCGAATCATATATAGTAAGAAATGTAGCGAGTGAGATTGGGAATGAAATGTTGATTTTGAGCGATTGCGACGGCGTTCTTCTAGACTGGGAGTTTGGTTTCGACCAGTGGATGCAGCGCAAAGGGTTCAAGCGGGTTCGGAGCGATGCCTATGGCATTGATCTTCGCTATGGAATCGAAAAGGTCGTAAGCAAACAACTTGTTCGTGATTTCAACGAAAGTGCGGCATGTGGCTTTCTGCCTCCTCTTCGGGATGCTGTGAAATACGTTCGCAAACTCTATGAAGAACATGGCGTACAGATTCGCGTCATTACCAGCTTGAGTCTGGATCCTGCCGCTGCTCGGCTTCGTGAACAAAACCTGAAGCGGTACTTCGGCGAAGCGATTGAAAGTGTCGTCTGCCTGGAATGTGGCGCAGATAAAGATGAAGCACTTGCTCCCTATAAGGGCAGCGGAATATACTTCATCGAGGACAAACCAGAGAACGTCGATTTGTGCGATAGTCTTGGTCTAAAAGGTATTTTGGTTGAACACGAACACAGTCATGATTATAAAGGCAAAGCCGTCTTGGTAAAATACTGGAAAGACATTTATAAGATTGTCAAACAATAATCCAACCCAAATGTTTTTCTTTATGTTCGATTTTATGTCTGAACGCCGATACAGTCATTGAATGTGCGTTTGCGGCTTGTGTGATAGATTCGTATATATTTCCATCAGGTGATATGCACGTTTTTTGATTTACACTTTTCTTTCCCGTATTTGCTTTAGATATCTTGTCTTTATGTTCTTGTGTATGTGGTTTTCTATGTTTTATAGTTCTTCCTCGGCGATAACCCAACATCTCTGTGCCGACAGGAAGATATAGATTGTTCTCACCGTTAGTATACCAACGAAGATTTTGTTCAGTTATTGCTGATCTACCATACATAGGATTTTTTTCACCAGCCATGTCTATCTGATCAATCCATCGTTGAAATGCTGGAGAAGCCGAGGTGTCTCCACCGTCACACTGTTCTATAACAAGATTGAACCACTCTTTAGATTCTACTATTCTGTTTTCTTTAGAAAAGTTTATAGCAAACTTTTTTGCTTCCTCTTTATCAGAAAACTCATATAGTTCTATTGTTTTTGGTGTGACTTTGTGTTTCTTGATGTGTGGAATCCACATCTTTCCTGATCCGTTGTAAGTATATGGATCTTGTTCTGTTTTACCAAAATACTTTAGCCCACAGTGGGGACATTGTTTGACATAGAGATAAATAGACATGCTGTTGCTCCTGTTTAGCGATAGTGTGGTTAGATGCGTCAACATCGTGAACCACATCTATTTATATAAATACTTCTAAACAATGTTTAGGAGTTTCCATGATTCGGTTTAAAGACATTAGAAGTCTACAAGAAGTCATGCAAAATGGCGTCAATGTAGGCGATGTTTTTCATGATGAACTTGGTAAAGATGTACCTAAAAAGGCCAAACATATTGGAATCCTTAAGAATGGCCATCACGTATATCAAAAACCATTGTCCACAAAAGAAAACACATACTATGTCGCTGACCCTAAAACAAACAAAGTTAACATAGCACTATCTACTAAAAAGTATAGAACCAAAGGTGCAGAGCATGTAGACTTTCTAGATGCAAACAAAGACTCCTTAGGTGCTGAACATCTATATCAACATCTAATCTTAAATCACAATAAAATACTAGCGTCAGGGAATCAATCCCATGGCGCTAGACGTGTTTGGGACAAAGCATCCAAGCATCCTAGCATTAACGTTCATGCATATGATCCTAAGTCTGATGAAGCAGTTCATCTTGATCCTAAAGATGATGAGAACTATGTCACTGATCGTGATGTTTATAATCTCAGAAACGACTGGAAAGCATCTCCTGATTCTGTATCAAAATCTTATGAAAAAGATTATGATGATCTAATGAAGCAGAAGCAGACCATGGCTGTCATGCATAAGAAATAATATAAATATAAAAAACAGGAGTTTCCATGCTACGTTTCAATGACTTTGTTGACCTTGAAGAAGGCGTTAATGATCCAGCAAAACTAAAAGCAATCTTTCTTGCTGGTGGTCCTGGTTCTGGCAAATCTTATGTGACAAAGAAAACCATGGGCGGCTTAGGCTTCAAAATGGTCAACTCAGATGATCTGTTTGAGAAGGGCATGAAAGAACATGGCTTGGATCCAACTATGCCTGAACATGAAACAGCAGAACGTGATGTAGTCAGAGCAAAAGCAAAAGACCTCACCAACAAGCGCCAGAAGCTATATCAACAAGGTAAGCTAGGTATGGTAATCGATGGTACTGGGAAAGATGCGGCCAAGATCAAGGCGCAGTCGGAGGCGCTACGCAATCAGGGATACGATACACATATGGTGTTCGTCAATACCTCGCTTCCAGTGGCTCAGCAGCGCAATATGGAGCGTGAACGATCATTGCCATCACATCACGTTGAACGTATGTGGAATCAAGTCCAGGACAACATCGGCCACTTTCAGGATCACTTCGGTAATGAGAACATGCATATTGTTGATAACAATAATGCCAGCGAGGATCTTCTCCACGGTGTTCACAAAACGATTCGCAAGATCGCTACAGGTCCAGTGAAAAATAGAGTCGGTCAGCAATGGATTAAATCTCAGCAACCAGGCGAGGTACCTCAAAAAACCACTTGACATTTTTTCTAATCCTTATATTATCAGTAATGTAGTAAATGATATATAAGGTGATTCGATATGAGTCGAGGCATACAAGTTGGTACTACAGCTTTTGATACTCTGTCTAAGTCTCTAGACAATACATGTAAGCTTGCTATCGATATTGTTGCCAAGAATCATCCACACCTGAAGTGTGTGAAACGTATGAGCAAGCAAAAGAAGATAGAGATATTCAAAACAGATAAAGTTATGGGTTTTGCTCCAGATGGTGGTGCTTGGTATAATAGTGATGGTACACTCGTAGCAGTCTTCGAAGCAAAGAAACAAGACATGCGAGGAAACGCTCAAGAGCGATGGGTTAAAAACGCAGACTTTGCGAAATGGCAATCTCAGAATGTCAAATACGTAACGTTTTGTTCTGGCTCTGGTGTTGTACCACATGGACCATTAGGCAGATTGGCCTCTCAGTATACTATTATGTATCCTAAAAACTTTAAGTTTCATATGTCCGAGCACGGTTTTACTTTAGATGAAATCGTTTCTATTATGGATAAAACACTATCACTATTGGAGATATGATGAAAGATTTGAAGCCACTTTTTCGTTGGGCTGGTGCTAAGACTAAAATGAAATCGAAGTATGGATCAGACTTCTGGCCAGGAAGTAAGTTTGATAGGTTTGTCGATCCGTTTTTTGGTACTGGTGCAGTCTGTATGTGGATCTTTGATCGATATCCCAACACAGAGTTCTTTGTGAACGATTATAACGAAGATATCATTAACATCTATAAACAGATCAAAACAAACAAGAAAGAGTTTCTTGAGGTGGTTGATCAGTATCAGTCTTTGTACATTTCGAAGAACAAAGAAGACAGAAAAACATTCTATTATGAACAACGTAACATTCATGCATATAATCATCTAAGCGACGCCGAGCGGGCTGGATTGCTATTTTCACTACTAAAAACATCTTTTAATGGCATATGGCAAATCAATAAGAACACTAACAACAAGTTTGGTACTCCATGTGGTCTACTGAACGAACGTGAAAAAATCTATGATGTTGATGTCATTAATGCCTTTCATATCTTTTCGCAGAACCTGAATCTACATTCAAACGATTTCGAAACCCTTGACAAATATGTCAATCAAGACACGTATGTGTTTCTTGATCCTCCATATCGCGATTGCTTTACGAAGTACACAAAAAATGCTTTTGATGATTATGATCAAGAACGTCTGTGCAATATGATGAACAATGCAGCGAATGCTGGCGCTTTTGTTGCGATGGCTAACAAGTATCATTATGACAACTTTTTCGAATCAAAACTGATCGATTCGTTTTCTCCTTTGCTTTTTGATGTGACATACACCGCAGGCCGAGGAGCCAAAGATGGTCAAAAGGTGAAAGTCACCGAATGTTTGATAAAAAACTTTTGATGCAAGCTTGACATTTTTATCGAATCAGCTATGATGAAAAAGTAGTCAGAGAGAGAAAGTGATTCGTTATGAATGCTAGTTCTAGTGTCATAAAGAAGATTATTCACATTAGCGAAAGGCCAAAGTGCGTCGTTGATGGTTGCAACAAAACTGGCCAACACTGTGGTCGATATCGAAAAGATGGATATCCAATCTTTCGGAAACGTTGCGCTAAATGTCATAGTAAACACACAGCAAGTCAGCATGGTCTCGATAATATCCTGCAGGTTATGGCAAAGAAAGCAGGGTTTGATAATGTAACTCAGTTTACGAACTCTTTTCATCCTTACCGTAAGTTTCGTAAAACTTATTGTGAAAACATCGACGGTCGATTGGGATTTACTTGCACGACCACGATCATCTGGGATGGTATGCTTGATGTCGATCACAAAGATGGCAATCCATCACACAACACTGAAGATAACTGTCAGACACTTTGCAAGTGCTGTCATGCATATAAAACAAATGTTGAAAAAGATTACATGTCTCCTGGTCGCAAGGCGCTTGGTATAAAAGGTTGACATTTTTATCGAATCAGCTATGATGAAAAAGTAGTCAGAGAGAGAAAGTGATTCGTTATGCCTCGTGGTGTTCCTAAAGCTGGGTTTCGTAAAACTTCTAAGGTCAAGATTCGCGATATCAGCGAAGTCAACATTCAAAAGATTGTCGAGACTGATGCTGAGATTTCAGAACGCATCCTCGAACGTTTTGATATTCTGGATGAAATGACTCATGCTGCGATCAAGGGTGATATTCGCGCTTTGATCGTATCTGGTCCTGCTGGTCTTGGTAAGTCTTTTACCGTAGAGGAAGCACTCAAAGGATGGGATGCTTCCGAAGAAAATCATACGATTGTTAAGGGTCATCTGAAAGCGCCATCTTTGTATCGCTTGCTCTTTCAACATAAAGATCAAGGCAAAGTTTTGGTTTTCGATGATGCCGATGCTATCTTCTTTGATGATATTTCACTCAATCTTCTTAAAGCTGCTTGTGACAGCAATAAAGTCCGTCGTATTAGTTACATGACGGAAGGTACTCTGATCGATGAAACCGATATGACTGTCATGCCCAAGAGTTTTGAGTTTGAAGGTACTATCATTTTCATTACCAATCTTGACTTTGATGCTATGATTGGCAAAGGCCACAAGTTGGCTCCTCATATGAACGCTATGATTTCTCGTTCGCATTATATCGATCTTACGATGAAGACTAAGCGTGACTATATGATCCGCATCAAGCAAGTCCTTGATAAGGGTATGCTTGATCGTGAAGGTATCGCAAAGGCCGCACAGGTCGATGTTGTGTCTTTCATTGAAACGCATCAAAACACCATGCGTGAACTTTCGCTGCGTATGGTTCTCAAGGTTGCAGGAATCCGCAACATGAACAGCCCCAAGTGGATGTCGATGGCGAAAGTCACCTGCTGCAAATAGTGGTTGACATTTATCGCGAATCTGTTATGATGAAAATATAGACAGTGAGAAAGGTGATTTGATTATGATTAAGAACATTGAAGTTGGTCAAACTTTGCTTTGCAACGTTGATGAGTGGGTTGATGAGAAAACTGGGTATGATATTCCAGGTCCTACTCTTGATAAGAGGGTAACGATTCGCAAGATCGGTGTCGAACATGACGGATACGAGTTTATCCCTATCGTTTGGTTTGAAGAGTTTCCTGGCGACACCGACGATCACGCATTTATTTTGAATGACGAAAACTTTTCATTGACATTTTAAAGCGAATCATTTCGCTTTACATTTATCAAAATGCCATCTTTTCATTGCTCTATATTGACCTTGTTTATTGCAGTGTGGACAAGTAGAGGTGGCATTGTTTCTTTTAGATATATCTTTACCGTTTTCTGATGTGAAAAAAGAAGAGTTTGGCGTTCTCTCTAAACCATATGCTTTTTTAAAACAAAGTTTGTGACCCTTCTCTGAAGGTTTCATTCTTTTTCTACAACCAACGCAATAACAATCTATTTTATTGTGCGCTGGTACTTTGTTGGGTTTCTTCGCATATCCACCTTTGTAAGAACCTAGAATATGAGCCATTTTAGATGCCTCAGAGAGAGTAATCTGGCCAGACAAGGCTAACCAAGCAATCCTATCCTCTTCTTTGCCGTATTCCTCATACAACTTTTTATGCGCTTCCGCGTGTTCTTCAATCGTCAATCTGACAAGATTTGAAGGATCGTCTGTGCCTCCCATATGGCGAGGGACAATGTGATGTGTGTGATAAATAGACATGCTGATGCTCCTGTTTAGCGTTAGAGTCTGTGGGTATGGGGATACCGTGACAGACATTTTATTTATATAAGATTGATTTTTTGGTTGACATTTTTTCTAAAATGTTGTAATAAGAATATATCAACAATGATGTTGTGAAAGGAAATATACTATGGCACATATGATTGAACAACTTTCTGATGGATCTTTTAGTCATGCATACGCTGGCGATCTGCCCTGGCACGGTCTCGGCTTCAAGGTCTCTAATGACCTCACTCCTGAACAGATGATGGAAGCTGCTCGGCTTGACTGGACAGTTGACACTGTTCCTCTTCCTGCAATGTATAACGGTCAGAAGATCAACACTGGTCACTCTGCTCTGATCCGTAGCAGCGATAGCAAGGTGCTTGACGTTATCACGGATGACTGGAATCCACTTCAGAATGTGGAAGCATTTCGCTTCTTCAATGATTTTGTTGGTGCTGGCGATATGTCCATGCACACTGCTGGTTCTCTGATGGACGGCAAGATGGTCTGGGGTCTTGCAAAGATCAACGACTCATTTGAACTGTTTGGTGGAGACAAGGTTGAAGGCTTCCTGCTCTTCAGCAATCCTCATCAGTATGGTAAGTCGATTGACGTTCGTTTTACTCCCATTCGTGTTGTCTGCAATAACACTCTGACACTTGCCCTTGGTGGTAAGGCTTCTAACATGGTGAAGATCAATCACCGCCGTGAGTTTGATCCTGATATGGTCAAGGAAACTCTCGGTATTGCTAGTGATAAGCTTGCTAAGTATAAGGAAATGGCAGCCTTTCTCGGCACCAAGAAGTACAGCAACGAAAACATCGTTGAATACTTCAATCGTATCTTCCCCAAGACCTCTGATAAGAAGAACTCTGCTATTGAGAACGCTGGTCAGTTGCACAGCCGTGCTGCACAGTTTGCGATGGAAGCACTCCATGAACAGCCTGGCGCACAGTTTGCAGAAGGCACTTTCTGGCAAGCCTATAACGCGGTCACTTATCTGACTGACCATGTACTCGGCCGAAGCGCAGATACGCGACTCGCCTCATCTTGGTATGGTGTAAACCAAACTAAGAAAGTCCAAGCGTTGAATCTTGCTGTGGAGATGGCAGAGTTGGTTTGATCCAAAACCAAGTTCCATCTTCTCTATAAGAGCGTCGGTTGCCAGTTCTACTGGCGCTCTTTTTTCTTTTAGTTTCTTCTGAATCTGGACCAGTCTTTAGACCTTTGTTCCAAACTGGATATCCTTTTGCCGCTTTAGCAAATCCACCCAGTTTAGAGTTTTTCTTGTTTGCTTCTTTATTATATGGTCTTGATCCACCACAGAGTGCGTCTTCTTCTATAAGATTTGCCCACTCTTTAGATTCTACTATTGAGTGTTCTCTAGAAAACGCTAGAGCAAACTCTTTAGCATCTTGTTCATTATCAAATGAAAAAACTTCAAGTGTTATAACAGATGCTTTGTGTTTCTTTAGGTGATTACGCCATCTCTTTCCTGATCCTTTATATTCATAAGGATTTGATTGTGATGTTTTACCAAAATATTTTAGTTGACAATGTGTACATTGTTTGATATAAAGATATATATTCATAGCTGATGCTCCTGTTTAGCGTTAGAGTCTGTGGATATTGGAGTATCGCGACAGACACTTCTATTTATACGGAGTTTATAAAAATGACTGATGAAAATATTCCATTGTGGGCCCGCCAGCGAGCAGTTAAAATGCTGAACGACCAGGTTAGCAACAACTGGTACATCATATATGATGACCCAGTGACTGTCCTCGCCCGCATGATCGTGAAGTACGAGCAGCCACCTGTTGATCCTGACGAGGAAGCTTTGAAGCGGATACTTAAGACTGTCTGCGTAGTAAAAGAACACTGTGGTGGAAACTGGCATTCCGCCCTCGCCCAATACAAGAAGGAGATTGGCCGTGGTTGATAATATGCGAGTTGTGCGTTTCTATAAGAATCGATTCGTGTCAACTACTCAAGGTGCTGTGAACCAAAAAGAGTATACAGGTCGAACTGAAATCCAAATCAAAGTACACGTTAACAGTGTAGTAGGCGATAAAGTTGTTAGTTCTATGGAATGGCAAACTGTACCAACTGTAGATATGGAAGGTTGAAGTATGTCTTGTAGTGTTCCAGACTTGCTGGTGTCTCTACCAGCCGTTTTAATGTTGGCCATGTTCGTGTATATCTTTAAGCGACATCTAACGTTGGATGCTGCTTGGAATGAAGGCTTTGATGCTGCTAGTATGACACATGATAATAATAACCCTATCGGGCATATTATTGGTCAAAATACTGTTGACAATCATGTTGAAATCATGGTAGAACATACCGATGGTACATATGCCCGCTATAGAAAGGTTGAAGTATAATGTCATATAAGACTGTTGAACTATCGTATGAGCAACTTGATCGGATTGTATGGAAGTCTCTTGAAGAGACCCGAGACAGTCTTGCGCAAGACCTAGGCGCAAATAACAGCGTGTTTGTCTTTGGTGATTCAGAAGCAGATGATATTGAAATCCAGAAAGCCATTGATGCGTTTGATCTAGTCATTGACTGGTACAGGATTCCAGGAGAGTAATCCGATAACTTAAAGTATATTGATGGAGAATGTGTAATGAAAACGGATGATGGCGGCTTTGGTATTTGTGTTGTATATCTTTTAATCGGTGTACTAGTAGGATATGCTATCGCATTTGGTCTTGTTACTAACACCTGGAAGAATGATGTAATAAAGCATCATGCAGCACACTACGATGCCACTAATGGCGACTTTGCTTGGAATCAATGATATGTTTGTTATCTTATACATTATTATCGCAGTATTGTCGGGTGGTTATCATCAAGCAAAACATGGTGATGAATATCGTGACGGTTTAAACGATGTTCCTGTGTGTATTGGCACTGCATTTGCTGCGGCTATCTGGCCAATATATCTATCATCTCTTTTATTTAAGATGTGGGTAAACTAATGCAAGAGCATTTTTCTGATAGTAATCTTAAGACCGAAGCATTCGAAGGCGAACTAGAAGAACTTCGGAAGTTCTATAGACTAGTTTACCACACCATTTTAGCAGAGAAGCTTGGTGATCGCTACTTCATCTGTGGTGAAGGTGGTGAGAAGGATACCAACGGTCTACCTGATACAATCTATATCTGCCCTGCATATGGTGTTGACTGGTTCCAAGCATACGAAAAGACTAACTTCACCGTAGGAACGGAGTGGTAATATGGCATATTCATTGCGTAGAACAAGAGATGAAGCTGGTGACTCGGGCAACATGTCCATGGCACTATGGAAAGACAATAATAATCAGATTCAGTATGAAAATGCGGCAGTACCTCGTGTTGGTGTTGTCATGCGTGTAGGTAGTATCTATGCTCGGTCGTACTCTGAATACGACTGGTGGCAGACCACATACATCACTGAGATTCTGGAAGAGCGAACTGATCCTGAGGATCCAAACTTTCTCTATGTTCGCTTCAAGACAGGTAACAGCGAGTACGAGTGGACATCATTCTGAGTTTCACGCACTGAAACAACTTTTGGGTTGACATTTTTATCGAATCATCGTATTGTGAGAATGTAGCAGAGAGATGGAGTGATTCGAAATGTTGAACCTGTCGGACATCAACGCCCTGACCAACTCGCATGATGGTGACATCTATTCGGATCTTTTCAAGGATCTTAACGGCTTTCGCCCTCGTGGGATCACTTTCCTTTCTCTAGAAGCTTTTGAAAAGGACTTTGAGTTTCTGGTTAAAATGCTTGATCTTCAAAACCGAGAAGAAGCTATTCGTCATGAAAACAACTTCAAGGTTTTTGTCGGCCGCATTGAGAAGATTCAGGAACTTGTTCCTGGTACTTCGGTTGAACATGCTATTGAAATCCTTGAGGATGCAGAAGATGAACTTGATGATTTGAACTTCTACGGCTATGAACGTCTTGAATGGTGTTTTGATCTGAAGTTTGGTTCGATCAAGCAATGGTTGGAGAAAGTCAATGAAGCCGCGTAATCCTGTTGCTGGTAACTCTTGGCGCTATAACAAGCCCAAGATTATAGAGAGCAAGAAGAAGACAGTCGGTCGAGGTCGGCAGATCAAAGACGTCTGGAATGATGAGGCTAACGATATAAATATCTAGGTATCATTGCCATTTTATAATAGGAGAACATTATGTTTATTGTATACGGAATTTTCATTGCATTGCTGTTCGTAGCATTTGTGGCTGGTACGGTTGTAAGCGCAGATACTATCGAAAGTGCCCGACTGAAGGAAAAGCTTGCCACTGCTGAAGCAGACATCAAGGATCTGGAAGAGCGTCTAGAAGCTGCTCTAACGCCTGCACCAAAGGCCAAAGTCAACAAAAAGGTAAAATAATCTCTTGACATTTATATGCGTTTCGCGTATAAATAAGTTATCAGTTGTTTGAAAGCGGACTGAAAGATGTAAAGACGGGAGTTCGATTCTCCCCATCTCCACCATCTATACTGTGCATTTAGTATCTGCTAGATAGTATTGTCTAAAGACTTAGGACTAACGCTATCCTTATATAGCACAGTGTAGTTGATGGGGATGACCTGGGATCGATTTGCATTGGATAGGAAAGTCTAGACTGATTCGCTGGCCGAGTGGCTAAAACTGTAAATGTCAACCTAGTTGCACATAACGACAACGATTTTGCAGCCGTGAGAATGTCTGCCTGATCTAAGTAGTTCGGAGTTTGTGGGTGTACTCTGTGAAATAAACACCCTCATTATCTGGATATGTCCAATATCTTGTGCCGTCTTCTCTCGTGGACATTTTTCTTCCAGTGGTTAGATTAGAAAAACTTTTTCTAGTTTGTTCTTTCTTCATGCCATTTACCTTTACTAAAGATGCTGCATTACTTGCGCGGCATGATAGAGAGCAAAATCTAATATCATCTTTTTTATGATAGAAGTTTTTAGCACACTTTTCGCATATATGCGAATACACTTTACAAAACTTTGGTTTTGCTTCTTTTATTTTTGTTTTACTTTTGTCTAGTTGACGCCTTTTTGGAAGTTTCTTAGGAATATCTAAAGGAAAGAAAGACAACAGACCGTCTCTTCTTAGATTTATTTCATCTTTTGTATATCCTTTGCTCCAACTTGGTCTACTTTTGCCTTTATTGGCAGTGCCATTACCTCCAGCAGAATGTTTCTTCTGGTTGTAATATCTAACAGTTTTGTTGTAAATGTTTGGTGTCCAATAAAGTTCTTCGTCTTTGATCATGTTTAGCCAACGTTGTTCTGCTTCACGCAAAGCTTTGTTGTCGCCGTAAACATATTCAAGCACACGAAATTTGAATGTTTCTGGACGTTTCTTGTATGCTCTCAGCATCATTTTGTTAGAGCAGATATAAGAATCTTCTACTTTACCTTTGTGGCCACCAAGATAAAAGAATTTTGCTCTGGTGTCGTACCAAAGATATACGTATCCTGTATAAATAGTCATGCTGATTGCTCCTTGTAAGCGTTAGAGTGACTGGGTGTGCGAAACCGCGAGTCACATCTTATTTATAAAATATGGGTTTGGTGGTTGACCTTGCAACAGAATAACCACCACTTAGATGAACCTACTTTGCCGACGGGTTCTACCACCGAAATAAGTCTTGACGAAGACGTTGGTGGCTGCCATGGAGAGGGTGCTCCATATCGTAGGTTCTTCTAAGTTTATAAATAAGTTTTGTTGGGTCCGAGCAGAAGAGCGCAAGATCCTAACTATCGAGGAAGATCATCACCCTAGCTGATAACCGCCACTATGTGGGATGTTCGGCGCAACCGATGAAAGGTTTATTCTAGGGGGGCTACGTATAGCGATTGCCCTTAAACGGAGCGATAGTACCCAGCAAACTTTGATGAACACTGACAACGAATAACGCCACGCGGATATCTAGGGATCGCGACTCGAAAAGCACACGGTGAGAAGTGCAGGTATCAGTCAGTGTTCTTCTAAGTTCAAACGTTACAAAAATAAGTCCAACCGATAAAATAATTTCTAAGACTTATATAAATATAATCGGAGGCATGGCCTCCATGAGCTCTTACATAGCTTTCAGAAGAAAGCAGCGGATTACCGCCATAAAAGCATAATGATTTTGCAACTCCAGTAAGAGGGAGATGGACTAGAAGATACCCGAGAGTATCCATTATTTGTATCTTCTTTTAGCATTGTATCACTGTCACGAGATGAGACGCTCTATAAGGACACATGCAATCGCCAGAATCGTTAATTTAAAAGAGGAACGAATGTTACTATTCGATAAAATTAAGTCTTTTGGTCATATTGTTATAATTGCACTGGTTTGTTTGAGTGTTGTAATAATGAGTTTTTCAGAAACAGCTCGAGCAAATACACCAAAAGCTGAAGTTTTCGGAAAGCCAGTCGTTAATGAATCTAACTACGATAAACAACAGATTGATTGTCTTGCACAAAATGCTTATTATGAAGCAGGAAATCAGTCTATTAAGGGTAAAATTGCCGTAACTCAGGTTGTTATGAATCGAGTTGGCGATAAGAGATTTGGTAATACTCCATGTAAAGTCGTAAGACAGAAGCGTGGTAGAGTTTGTCAGTTCTCTTGGGTTTGTATGAGAAATAGACCTATCATGTATGCGAGTACTACATATCAGGACAGTAAAACTGTTGCATATCAAGTATATCACGGTATCTGTGCTGACATTACACGCGGCGCTCAATTCTATCATGCTAACTATATTCACCCGCACTGGCATCTATTGGGCTATGTTAGAATTGCCCAAATTGGACAACACTATTTTTATGTAAACAAAGGATAAAGTATGAAAGACGTCGTCCCGTTTATTAAGAATTCTACTGATTTTGTGAGGGAAATCGACGATCTTGTGAAGAAACATAATCTTGATTACCTTGACGCCATAGTTTTCTACTGCGAAAAAAGAAATATCGAAGTAGAATCTGTGGCGTCAATGGTTAAGAATAATGCGATTATGAGAAGCAAGATTCAAGAAGAAGCAGAATCTTTAAATTTCTTACCTAAGTCATCAAAGCTGCCGATCTAATGGAAGCTGTTGAGGCATATAAACTTTTCATTGCCTTAAAGAATCATTTTTCTAAACCGAAATACGATTACTTTCTGTACAATGGAAAAACACGGGCGAGCAAAACTTCTTTCGAAACCCGTAAAGACAAGTACATGTATCACAAGTTAGCAAAAAAAGATGATCCTGTCAATTTTATAGTTGCTAATTTTGTCAAATACGGGTATAATATATGGGTTGGTGATTTGGTTGCTGAATCCAAATATACTGACACATATCTTGAATGGAAGCGTAGAAATGAATCTATCAGCTACATTTTCGAACAAGATTTAGATAAGCTGTTACCATCTTTTGATGACTCTATCAAAGTTATAGATGGACAATACCCTAAACTGCTAAAGCTGTTCCTCCAAAACAAAATCAATATCGAGACTCTTATTATCCTAGACAAAGCCTGTGGGATTTTTCGCTACTGGGACAGTAAACTTGATGGTGATCTTGTTTGGGAAGAAGTGCGACTGAAATGCAAGAAATATGCACCTTTTGTGCCATATGATATTTTTAAAATGAAAAAAATTATCTTGAAAGTTTTTGCTTGATTTCAGTGAGCATATATAGTATATATTATGATATTGTGGATACAACGTTATACACCGACATACAAAGGAGATACATATGTCAACATTTGCAAACCTTAAGAAGAAGAGCGGTCTCGCATCGCTTGAAAGTCTGACCGCCGAGATCAATAAGCTCGCAAACAAGACTGAAAACAACGCAGAAGATAATCGATATTGGTCGCCAACCGTAGATAAGGCTGGTAATGGTTATGCCATTATCCGTTTCCTTCCTTCGCCTGGCGATGAAACTGTACCTTTCGTCCGTCTTTGGGATCATGGTTTCAAGGGACCCAATGGTTGGTACATCGAAAAGTCTCTGACAACTATCAATCAGAAAGATCCTTGCGCTGAATTCAACAGCCAGCTTTGGAACGCTTCGGACGACGATAAGTCGCCTGAACGTAAGCAAGCTCGCGACCAGAAGCGCCGTCTAGGTTATATCTCTAACATCTATGTTGTTAAAGATCCAGCTAATCCCGAAAACGACGGTAAGGTTTTCCTGTTCAAGTACGGTAAGAAGATTTTCGAAAAGCTGAATGCAGCTATGCATCCTCAGTTCGAAGATGAAACTCCTATGAATCCTTTTGATCTCTGGGAAGGCGCTAACTTCAAGCTCAAGATCCGTAAGGTCGACGGTTATCGTAACTACGATAAGTCGGAGTTTGATGATATCGCTCCTCTTCTTGACAAGGACTCGGAACTTGAAAAGATCTGGAAGTCTGAGTACTCATTGCAGGAAATCATTGATCCTTCGACATTCAAGAGCTATGACGAACTGAAGCGTCGTCTCCATCAAGTTCTTGGTATTGACTCGCGTGGTAATACTGACGCTGGTCCAGTTGCTTCTGCTCCTGCTGCTCGCGCAAAGCCTGCAGCTCATGAAGCTGAAGAGGATGCAACTCTTTGGAACACTGATGAGGATGATGAAGATCTATCGTTCTTTAAGCGAATCGCTGAAGAAGAAGATTGATGATGAGGGGGGAAGAAATTCCCCCCTTTTTTTATGCCGTTACGCCAAAATACCAAAGATACTGCTCTGAGTTATTACTATTTGGCGCTGATCCTTTTGGAAAAGGAGAAGATCTTGATGGTTTATCTGCTGTATTTCCAAGCATTCTTTGATACCCTTTGTACGGAGCAGGAGAAGATCTTTCTTCAATTTCATAATTTTCCTCTTCTTCTAAAACAAATGAAGATTGTGGAGCAGGTTCTATAGTATGCGCAAATCTTTTTGGATCTACTGGATCGCCCTTTTCATATTTGTTTTCCATCCATGTTGCAGATTTACCTACAGAGGCTTTTGATCCGAAATAGAAATCATAAGTGTCTCTGCCCTGTTTAAAATATTTTGTTGCTCCACCAAGACCGCCTTCTGCAGCTCCAAACAATATTGATGCTACTTTTGCACCAGACATACTGTCAGTTATGATGCCTCTAGCTTTTAGGCGATTATAATTTTCTGTAGTAATTTTCTTATACGCATCATTTTGCGCTTCATGTGAACTTAAAAATTTATCAACATCCCATCCGTTTACCCAAGCACTAGGATCATATATTGCTGCATTTCTTCCTTTAGTTCTTCCTTTGGAAGCTCCTTTTTTAAGATATCCAGCATCTTCTAATGCCTGAGAACCTAACGCATATCGACCCACAAATCCAAAATCTGGTTTGCTATTCCAGTTGTTTCCAGACTCGTGTATAGCAACAAGTTCCATATATTTGTTAATATCAAACTTTTTATTATCTATAGCTCCACTTGAATTTGTATTATTTTCTTCATTATTTGTTGCATTTGAAGTTCCAAACAAATAATCCCACCAAGAAGTGCTTTTAGGTTTTACATAACCCTTTGTTGCATCTTTGGCTATACGTGTTGCTTGATTTGTATTGCTGTTTGTACTGTTAGATTTAGCTGCAGGTATAGGAGCGCTATCGTTTGTTTTTGCTGCATCCTCAGCTGCTTTTTGTTCTTTATGTTTGTTATCTAAAAATCCATCAGATTGACTTAGTGCACCTTCTATATCTGCAAAAGAATTTTTACCTTCAACAAACCCTAATACTAATGCTCCTATATGGTTTACAAGATCTGCCATATCAGAAACTTTTTGTACTAGTCCTGTTATTATATTCTTTATTGATACTATGAATGTCTCTATCGTTTCTTTCAAGTTTTTGATAAATTTTAGCAACGGTGATAACACAATTCCCAAAATAAACAATATTGTAACAAGAAGGCTGGGCTTTTCTATTGGTTTAGCGTGTTCGGCTACGGCTTCTTCTTTAGCTTCTAATCTTTCAATACGAGCAGCTGCATTTTGTTTTTCTAATGATATTTTCTCAGCATCATGAACCTTTTTTAAAGATTTGAATGATTCTGTGCTGATTCTTATTATTTCAGTAATTTGCTGTACGAATGATTTTTCTGATTCACCAGACGATCTTACTGGAGTTGCATCTCCGCTTCCTGTAGGATAAATTCTCGTTGAGTTTATAGAAGCAGCCATATTTTATCCGTAGTTTCTGTGCGAATGCGAATGGAAATAGAGTTTATCATCAATAGATCCTCTATTCGCTTCAGGATCAGGAACATCACCTTGTCCTGGAAATCCTGAAGTAGATTGTCCGTAGATATATCCAGGATTTGATTGTTTATCCATATAGTTTGATACTGTGTTGTCGTTTGCTTTGGCCTTTTTCGCTCTTTTGCCTGTTTTGACTGTTCTTTTTGGTTCTGTTGCTACAGGCTCAGCTGATTTTTGTTCCGACTGTCCGTAAATATACCCAGGATTTGCCTGTCTTGCTGCATAATCTTGTGGTGATGGTCCAGAACCTAATTTTGCGTGTCCATGGCCTCCATGAGACCCACCATAACCGCCACCTGATCCGCCGCCGCCATGGCTTTCGTGACCTTTTAATGTGTAGTGTGGATCATCATTTGATGCATGAACAAGATTGTACTTTTGTAGAATTTCAACAATTCTTGGGTCTTGTCCATTGTGTATGTCTATAGCATAACCTTGTTTGTGTGTACTACTTCCTACTTGTGCAACAGGAGTTCTCTTTCCACTCGGCCAATCTAATATACCTGGATGTCCCTGGGCCACAGATCTATCATATAATACTTTTTGCTCTGCATCACTTCTAACTGAACTGTTTACTTTAAGTTTTTTGTTATATTTTGTCATATATTCTTTAGCTGCATCAAGAACAGCTTTTTTCATTTCAGGCTTCATTTGGTTGAAGTGTGCTTCATCCGCATCTCCTCTACCAAATTCTAATACAGATTTTGGATCTATATTGTTGTTTGTTGGGTTGGCATCACGTCTATCTTTAATCTTTGTTGATGGGTGTAGAGCATCATTCATATATGCTGCTCCAAGCGCAGCTACTGTGGCTGTAGGAAACATAGTTGCTAACATTCTTGTTTCGCTTGCTATTACTGTACCGAAAACTGAAGAATCGCCTTTCAGCTCTTCTCCCTTTGGAGATGCTCCTGGCTTTCCAGCTCTTCCAGTACCTCCATTTGTTGGAGGATTTGGCGATGCTGAAGGTAAAGGTGGAAGTGCTGTTGTTGTGGTTCCTCCTGCAGCTGGCTTTGCTGTTGGAGTTGCTTGTTTGGTGTCTTGATTTCCTCCAAACCATCCTTTAAATTTATCGCTATAGAATTTTGATACTTCTTCTGCTATTTTCTGTGCAGCTGTTCCTGGAGTTTCTATTTTGACTAGCATATACGCTAAGTGTGTTGCTACACTTTCAATAATAACTGATCCGAAATATTCTATACCATAAGATGCTATAATCCCAAGAGCAAATCCAGCAATGTTGCCAAAAAGAGGAACTTCAGAACCTAATATTGCACCAATTAATCCAGCAGCTATTTTATCTGACAGCAACATAATAAATGCTTTAATGAGCTCACCTATTACATTTCTGTCTATTTTTCCTTCAGACTGAAATATTGCTATGATAAAATCAATGAAGTATGCAAATTTAAGCAATTTGCTATTGGCTATCTTTTTAGCAGCCCAAGATATGGCTTTTAGTACGGTTATAGTTGCTCTTGCTGCAATAGGTTCTATTATTCTTACAATAGCTCCTGTTATCTTGTTTGTTGCCTTTGGGTTTATCGCTTCTATAGGCTTTCCGCCTCTGAAGTGATTAGGGAAATTTCCTGCAACAACATTAGGAGAATTTCTTATTATTTTTTCTACATTTCTTTTTTCTATTAATTTTGGAATTCTTTCAGCTATATTTGCAGCTTGCTTTGATCCTGCAGCACCATATGCTTTGCTGAGAGTTCTGATTGTAGAAACGTTTTCTGTAACATGTCGTGTGAACGATTTTGTTCCGGGTTCAGGAGTTTTATCTCCAGTTCCTTGTAAGAATTTCCTAAAATCGTCTAACTCTTTAGTTAAAGGCAATAACAAACTAGCGAATGGTGTTAGGGCTGACAGTATTCCAGTTGTTTTTTGTGCAGCAACCCCTATTTCTCCAAAGAAGCCTCCTCCGTCGCCGCCACCGCCTTTTTTCTCTAGTTCTGCTATTCTTCTGGCTTCATTTTCTTCTTCCAACTTTTCTTGTTGAAAGTTGTGCATATTCTTCAATACGTTTAATGTTTGCGTATTTACTGTTATCAGTTCATTGAACTGTTTGCCTCTAATGCGTTCAGCCTGATTGCCTACTGTTTCGGCTTGTCTTACTGGTTTTGGAGAATCATTGTATTTGTCAGAAGGCACAGGAATTTCGCCCAATCCTGTAGATCTAGTAGCTGTAGGCTTTTCTTTTTTCTCAGCTTTTGCGTCTTCAGGCTTGCCTGTATCAGCTTTTTTCATAGCTGCAGATGCGGCGGCTTCAGCTGCACCAGCTTCCGCCGCCCCACCTTCAAACAATCCTGCTATTAATCCTACCATCTATTATGCTTCTTTTTGATTATCTATGAAAGATGTTAACATATCAAGATATAAGTCTCTTTCATAGGGAAAAAGATTTTCAATGTCAGTAATAGAGTATTTATGGTGTTGGACTAAACCAAAGATTACGTTATAGTAGTTAGCTAACGTATTATGGCTCATCCCAACGTAAAAAAATCTTGTAACGAGGTGAGTTCAATTGATCTATCGTGATCTAGAGAATTCTTGTATTCAATTTTGTGATACAATTTTGGCATCGTTTCAAAAAACTCTTTAATTTTCGTAAAAGTTTTCATGTCAAGATTGTCGAGGAACTCTTCAAGTTCTTTTTCAGTTACGTCTGTAGAGCTATACACGTTATCAGCGTCATAAATCTTATCAACGCACAGTTGAATTAGCTTAAATTCCGGATTATCAGATTTAGCAACTTTTTGTGATGTAAATGAATTGGGATATTTCATTACCAATCCAGTAGTATCATTGATTTCAATTTTAGTATTGTTATTTGGGTCAAATTTTACTTCGATTTCGTCTAAATTCACTTTAAAATCGTAAACTTTATCGTCTTCATTGTCTCTATAGCTAAGTTCAACAATATTATTCACTGATTTAGATCTCAATTTTAAGAAAACGTATTCTACATCAAAAGTTGAGAATTTAGTAACATCAACGCCTTCTGTAACAATGCAATTATGAATTACTTGATTTACTGCGTTGATAACATCTTTTTCTTCTCCCGACTGCTGGGCCATGAGAAGAATCTTTTCCTCTTTAACAAGGAAAGGTCTTGCTTTAACTTCTTCTTTTGTTGAAGGAATAGTCAAATCAAAGGTGGGTAACGATATTTTTGGTAAAGCCATATCAAATCTCCTGATATATTATGTGGTAAATGGAAGTTCAGGTAAAGAAACTATACCATCAAATGTTTGGCTGTTTAATAAATTAAACTGTCCGCCACTTGGTGGTGATGAAAAATTATTATTAAGCAAACTCTTTATTTGCTCAGTGGTAGGCGGTGTAGACAATTGTGCTATTGGGTTAAAATTATTTATTTGTGATATTTGTTTGTTCAGTTGTTCATTTAAAGATTTGTTGGCCTGATACAGCGCGGCATCTCTATCCATTTTTGTTTCATTTACAAACCAGTCTCTGTAAGTAAAGGTTACACCAAGAGACATTAATTCGTTTTGCGATCCCCAATTAACTGGAGTTCCTGCTGTTGCTATTGGGAAAGCGTCAAGTAGTGTGTATACCAAAATAGTCTGATTTAACTCATTGTAGACAAATATGTCAAGTTCAGTTATGTAATTGTCTTTATATTCAATTTCATATACAGAAGCGCCATTTTCCGCTTTGTTATTAAATCCACGACTACTGTCAAAGTTTACAACAAGATTTAACCAAGAGTCAAAAAATCTCTTATTATACCCCGATCCATCAACGATAAAATTCAATGTTATGTCATTGAACACAGGCAAAAACGCATACTTTTCTGTTGGTCCATATCCATATCTTCTTACAGCATCTGCTGACGCCATAGCAACTCCAGGAAGTTCTGTTGCTTGAATATAATAAGATAATAGTTTTACATTATTAGGATCTGTTGGTATCGCAGCAGATAATGTTCCAGTTGGTATTCTAAATGTAGTCAAAAACAGGTTATTCTTAAGAACACCAGAATATCCGCTGACAGTTGAATAAAACCCATTTATGTCAAATCCATTTTGTGTGGTAATTTGACCTGGAGGTATTGTTAGTAAAGTAGAAGGAGTGTCTGCCATTTTATCCTCTTATGAGTTTTCTGCTGTCAGCCCAGACTTGTTTTTCTGTGGCCTTCATGAATCTTGCGGTTGGTAAGAATAAAGCAATATCCCATTCTTCAGGCTTCATGTAGATAAAATTAGATCTTACATGACCAAACAAATAATGTTTGATACATGGCTTATAGTAGTTCATTACTGTTGCTTTTTTCAGTATACTGTAATTTATTTTTAGTTTAGTTGTCTCGTCAAACGTTTTGTTGTTCGTCGTCTGATATAGAGCATCCATAAGTTTGGCTCTATAGTTTAGAGGAAGATAGTGCATATTTAACCCAAGAAACCCACCATCTGCTGGCCCAATAGGAAAGATTAGTGGAAACACATCATAATATGGCAGTTCATTCTTTAATTTTGGATCATATTTAAACATGTACATGTTGCCGATGAGAGGCTTTTTGGTCCAATCGTCAACTTTACCTCTGATTAAATTTTGTTCGCTTACACGAGGAACTTTGGCTGCGCGTTCTCTGTACCAATCTCTAGCAGCTTTGGTTTTGTTTGGGATATGACCTTTTCTTAATCCTTGCGCAAGGATAAAGTCAAAATGAGGTACAGACATTAGTATTTGATTCCTAACTCGTCTTCGGTTAACACCATAAATTTCCAGTTTCTTTCGCTACAAAATTTATCTGCCGCTTCAAACTTGGCTTGATTTACAGCATACGTTTGTACTTCATTAATGTATCTGCGACCAATTCTTTTTGGCATCACAGGCGGTTTTGTTTGTTTCTTTGGCTTAATTTCAATAACTGCACATTCTTCTCTGCCTGTTTCTTTGTTTATTTTTCTTATCCAAAAATCAGGGAAATACTTATGCAGCCTTCCATCAACAGGACTTAAATATACCAACGAGAATTCTTCAGAAGCCCAAGCAATTATATCAGGATTAGCGTCTAAGAATTGCATAAATTTGACTTCCCAAAGACTTCTATACACGATATTCGTAGGATCGCCTTTGTATTTTTCAATATTCTTCGGCGTAAATCTTCCTTTGTAAGTCGTTGCCATACACATCCTTAGATCTTTGATATAAATAAGATACCGACGATTATACGATATTTATAAGGATTTTTGATGGCCATAGACCCATTAAATTTTATCACAAATAAAACACCTATTGGGCAAATAGCTACTGGAGTTAGTAGCGGGATTACTTCGGTGTTGAATGGGTTATTTGGTGGCTTCGCTTCTGCGGGAGCATCTACTAGCACTATGACTAGTCAAGGGGCATCTCAAGTCGATAACTTAACTGCTGGCGGCGATCAGCAATTTTTCTCAGGTTCTGCTGCTAGAGCTTCTCTTGATGCCATTTCTTCTTTAAGAAATCTCCCAGACACAGAAACTTATCTGAGTTCTATCGCGCCGCAATCTGCCGTTGAAAATTCTAAAAGCGATACTGCAGGAAGTAAAGTTCTTAGATATCCTCTTGATTTGCCTGACAAATACTTCTTCCAGCTGGCTTTTTCAAAATACTCAAGACCTTCTCCGCTATCTCCTACGAAGTTTGATGTTGCGTCAACTATCATTCTTCCTATTCCGAATGAGTTGGTAGAAGGCCAGTCTATAAACTATACAACAAAGGAGCTTGGTGCAGAAGGTATTCTTGCTGAGCAGATTGCCCAGACAATTAAGGATAAAGGCAACATAAAACAAACATATAAACGTTTTTATGGTGATAAAACGAATGGTGGTCAGAAGGCAACAGCAGACATATATGCTTTCGGTGCAGCTACTCTTAATAGTTTAGATGACGGTGCTGCAGGTACGTTAGGTCAGTTTACTGGAGTAGTACCCAATCCACATCCGTCAGTTTTCTTTCAGGGAATTTCTCTCAGAGAACATAGCTTTAACTGGACATTTGTTCCTTCTAATCAAGCTGAAGGTGCTCAATTAGCTACTATTATCAATGAAATTAGAAAGAAAACTCTACCAACAGCTGATAGTAGTCAAGTGGCAAATCTGCTAGATTATCCTTTTATGATACAACCACAAATTATCACAAATGGAAAACCTCTGTACAAATTTAAACTTTGTGTGTGTAATAGATTTACTGTGAACTATTCTCCGCTAGGTTCTCCTGCATTCTACAAAGATGCTAGTCCTTTTGCTATTCAATTAAGTATGTCTCTTCAAGAAATTGAATACTTTACTGCTGAAGCATATGGAGCAACTTCTGGAACTAATTTTGCGCAATCTGAAAAAGGATTGGTAAATGCTCTCAGTGATCTTAGAACCTTTGTAAGCGGAGGTGTAAACACCTAATCATGCAGTATTTTACAAAATTCCCAACGATAACATATAATGGACAAATTGCCAGAAACATAATGGCAAGAGTGAACTTCAACGATGTTTCTAAAAAGAACATTTTGGTTTATTATCCATATACGATGAAAGATTATGAAAGAATCGACAATCTTTCGTATGACTACTATAATGATCCTGACTTTTCTTGGCTAATCTATCATACAAACCAAACTCTGGATCCGTATTATGGGTTTCTATTATCGCCTGAAGACTTCAATGAATTTATCATCAAAAAGTATGGATCGATTGAGAATGCTCAATCTAATATCCATTCGTGGAAAACTAATTGGGAAAATGATTTTAGAGTATTAGACCAAGTCGGATACGATTCTCTTCCTGGAGAAGTAAAGAAATACTGGAATCCTATCAGCGATAATACCAATAGAACCTTTTCGTACGCGCGCAAAAGGGTGGACGACTACATAACAACAAATAGAGTATGCACAGTTCCGTTTTCTTATAACAACGGATCTAATACCTTTGTTGTTGGAGAAACCATAAATCAGATAGCATATTATAACAGCACAAATATCATTTCGTCAGCATCTTCGGGTATATCAGCTGTTATCAAAACAATTGACTCAACCAATTCTGTTTTGACTGTTCAAGATGTTTTTGGCAACTTTGCTTATAGCGAAATTCAAGGTAGTATTAGCGGAGCAACTGCAACAATACAGCCAGTTGTGGATGACACTATTGCTAACGGTGGTAATAATATTCAAAGAAATATTACAGCTAATGAAGATATCTATTGGGCACCTCAAAGTTTCTATGACTATGAATTCAGTAAGAATGAAAACAAAAGAAAGATGTTCTTGATTGATAAAACAAGAAGAAATGATATTTCGAATCAACTTACATTACTGTTGAGCAAATAAACTATGGCATCAGATACAAGCCCAAGAGACGGTTCAGTAGAAATACAAAAGCTACAGTTAAGTTCTGCTGATGGTAAGCGTTCTATTTCTTTAATCGCTACAACAACTTCTATAAACATCTATGAAGATCTTCTTTCTCCTGTAATTTACGCAGAAATTCAAATTCAAGATTCTGCTGATCTACAGTCACAATTTCCTTTAATTGGTGAAGAGTTTGTAGAGATTTCATTTAGAACTGCAGGTTTTGACTCTCTACAATTCAACACATATAAACTCTATCTTCAGTCAGCAACTCAAGCGACAACAAATCTTACAGGCAAATACAAAACCTATACTCTTAAATGCTGTAGCGAAGAGTATCTAAGAAACGCATCAAGAGTGGTGACGACCAAACTTCAAGGTACATGCGAAGGTATTGTTTCTGATATGCTTAGAAACACAAAGTATATCGGATCAAAGAAAAACTACCACTCTGAGCCATCAAAGGGACCACAAGATGTGTTTCCTTCTAGACTTGCTCCGTTTCAGGTTGTTGACTTTGTCAGAAGAAGAGCTGCTTCTCAAAAATACTACTCATCATCTTATGTGTTTTTTGAAAATAAAAGAGGATATAATTTCTGTACAGTAGAGTATCTTTTCGACCAAGGTAAAGATAAAATCGGCGATAAGGTTTTCTATTATGACTCTAAACCAGTAACAGAAACTGCCGCTATAAGATATAGAAATATTCTCGGTATGAAGAATGTTAGCACATTCGATACAGCTTCTAAGTTAAACTCTGGTGGTATACAAAATACAGTCAGAAAGTTTGATATTCTTACAGGCGCTATAACAGAAAATCATTATGTAAATATTGATCAGCAAGACAAGTTTAAATCTATTTCTGATAAAAATAGTTCTGCTGGATTAAATAGCACAAGTTTTGAAAAGCAATACGGAGACGATAAAGAAGGTCTTTCGATGCTAGTGCCAACAAGTAGTGAGTTTCCTGAAAATTATATTGCTGATGCTTTAGGTCCAAAAAGAGCTTTTGTCAATAAGATTATTCAAAATCTGTTTCAGATTCATGTGTATGGCGATTCTGAGATAACAGTAGGTGATGTTATTAAAGTCAACCTACCGAGAATGACTGGTACAACAGATCAAACACAATATAACAGACTTATTTCCGGCAATTATCTAGTGTCTAAACTGAGACACATTATAACCTTTGATAAGCAGAGATTGTATACGTGCAGTATGGAATTGATTAAAGGCGAATATCAGGAGGCGATATAATGACTACTCAGCATTTAGGCGAAGAAGGCTTAAGATGGTTTATTGGTACTGTTGAAGATTTTAATGATCCTAAGCAACTTGGGCGTGTTAAAGTAAGAGTAATTAACGAACACTCAAGAAATGACGTAAGCACTGAAGAATTGCGTTGGGCTATTCCACTTCTACCAACAACATCAGGTGGTGTAGCAGGAACAAATCAAACTCCGGCATTAAAAAATGGCGCTGTAGTATTTGGCTTCTTTGCTGATGGCAATGAAAAAAACATGCCCTTTATCTGGGGAACTTACGCTAAACTTGTTGGCGGTAAAGATACTGGTAATGAGCTTTCAGGATTATCTAGAGGCAAGAACACCATCCAAGATAATCTGGTTGGTCCTGAACCTGCCTCTTCATTTGCCGCAAAATACCCTTATAATAATGTAACTCAGACATTGTCCGGTCATGTTATCGAACTTGATGACACCAAAGACAACGAAAGAATAAGAATATATCACAAAAGTGGTACTTATATTGAAATAAATAAAGATGGACAATTTGTTAAAAAAACTGTTGGTGACAATATTGAAGTTATGGTCAAAGACCATACTGTTTATGTTCAAGGTAATGTAAGTATAACTTCTGGCAAAAGTATCGTAATGACTGCGGCAGAAGGTATAACTTTGAATGCTCCAGGAGGGGTTACTCTTCCTCATGGAGGATTAACTGCTGTTGGCTCTCTTGCTACTACTGTTGGTGCTTCAGGCACCTTTACCGATATTACAGGAAAAATGATAAGCGTCCATGATGGTATAATAACCAATATAGCAAAATCATAAAGGAATATAAATGAGTATTGCGATGGGATCTGTGGTTGCTAATTTAGACCACATAAAAGATATCACAAAACAGATACAAAAAACTACTGATTGCGCTGCTTTAGAACTTTTAGTTAAAGAACATCTTAAATCTCTTATCGACCATATAGACGGGATCGGTGATGAGATGAAAGATCAATTGCAAAAAATTATACCGATTATGACTATTCCTTCTCCTGATCCATTTTCCATTGTTAAATGGATATCGAAATTAGTATTTGGAACTGCTCTTCCTCAGTACAAAGCGTATATCATGTACGCTATGATGATTATCATGTATATACAAGCTATGCAAGATTTAATTGCTGCTATTTCTAGTGCTGCTCCTAAAATCTCTGCTTGCGCAATTGCACTTGAAAAGAAATATGTTAATAGAATTGAAAAATCTACTCTTGGGCAAATAGAAAATGCTCTAAATTCTATAACATCATATATTGCTCAAGTAGAATATAGCATTAAAGCTCTAGGTAACACATCAACCCTTCTTTCTGCTATAGAATCTTCTGCCATTTCTGGAGCTCTAGGTATTCCAGCAGATCAAGGCCAAGCTGCAGTTAATGCAATAAAAGCAGGACAGCTTCCGCCAACTGTTATCGCTACTGGACTAGCTAAAGATTCTCAAGGAAACCCTTCGTTATCTGGTAGTCTTGCCATTGCATCAACAGTAAGCGCAAATGGCGATTCTACAATAACAAGTCCAACTGATCCTAATTTTAGTCCTTCTGTTAACTATCTGACAACATTTCATGATCCTGTTGTTGCAGAAGTCCAAAGAATCTTAACATCATCGTTTCAAGATGTATTTGATAGATCGAGTAATACTGTTTCTAGCGCATTAACACAAATACAGACAACGCATGATACTCTACAAAGTATCATGGGGCCATCTTTGAGTGTTTCATTTGATACATCTTCTCCGACCAATTTTTTCAATAGCGTTACTTCAAATTACGATATATATATGGAACAAGTTGATCAATTTAGAACAAGCAATACACAATATGATGTAGCATCAGGATATATGTATTTGGGGAATTAATAGATGGCAGGTATTTCAGAATTTCTTAATAAATACAATTATCTTTTACAGAGTAATTTAAAACTGTATGTCAATGGAAATATGGCAGTTACAGGAAATTCAACATTTTCAGCAATAAGTTTGCCCAAAAATTCTGTAATATACGATTCTAAAGGTAGCATAGGATCTTCAGGGCAAGTACTTACATCAAATGGAGCTGGAAACGTATACTGGTCTTCTGTATCAGGATCTTCTGGCGGCACTCCGATCTCTTTAGGTAGTGTATCTGGTGTTATTCCATTAACCAGTATATCGTACACACAAAATCAAATTTATGAATTAACAGCAACAGGTGATATAAATTTTCCTGACCCTCTTACGTTTAATCCTGGAACACAAATTGATATATTTGTCACACAAGATAGTGTAGGCAGTCATGCTATATCTTTCGGTACAGGCGGAAACCCAACAAACTTCGTAACTCGTATTGGTGATGCTTTGAGCGTAACACCTGGAGTAACAGATATTGTTTCTATTTCTGTTACTCTTGCAGGACAATTCCAAGTCCGTATAAGTAATGGAATGATTCCTGCTCCTGTTGGTGTCACTTATACTACTGCTTCGTTTGTAGTTCCTGCTATTAATTCATCAGTTGTAATAGATGTTGCTAATGGTACTTCTTATTCAAATGGTGCTTATGTTTATATACCTGGTTCACCATCAATGTATGGTGTTATCATTTCTGGTGGCGGGACAAATAGCTTAGTTGTTACAAGAATATATTCAGGATCATCAAGCTCAGGAAACACAATACCATCAGGCACGGTTGTAGGGTTCTCTGGTTATCCTGGGACTAATGGCACCAAAGGCGCTGACTGTTTTGGTAACGTGACAGGATTTCCTGTGGCGTTTTCAGGAAACGGAGCAACAACTACTATTTCTGTTGATGATGTGAGAAGTTTTAATACTGGATCGTATGCACAGTTTATTGATGCTACTGGGTCTTCTCCATATGTAGTTGGGTATATTTTAATTACTAATGTTATTTTTAGTGGTAATTATCCTGCAGGAATATTGACAGTAACAAATATATCATGTGGCACTATTAATTATAGTAGCGGAAGCATAGTATTACAACCATGTGGTGGAATCGGGCCTCAAGGAAATATGGGACCGCAAGGTACTACAGGAGCGACCGGCCACGGAACAACTACAACCACAGCATCTGTTAGTCTTGTTCAGAATACAACATTACCTGTTTTAGATAACACAGCCTTTCCTGTTGGTACCTTTGTATATGCAACCGACGGAACAGATTCTCTTCAAGGTAAGGTCACTAGTATTAGTGGTTTTAATTCTGTTACAGTAAATAGATATATTTCAGTTGGAACAACACTTAGTTCAAATGCTATCGTAACATTCTCAGGGCCGCAAGGAGCAACTGGACCCTCTGGTAATGACGGGCGCGGATCTACAACGAGTACAACGAACTCAACAATTTCCACTTCTATGTCGATTTCCGTCAACGACAGTACTGCGTTTCCTGTTGGCTCTTACGCTTATGCTACAGACGGAACAAATTGGGCTCAAGGAAAGGTAACTTCTTCTTCTTTTGGTAGCATCACGCTCAATGCTGTTAGTTCCAACGGCACGACCTTGTCATCTGGCGCAGTAGTCACGTTCTCTGGAGCGACTGGGGCTACGGGAGCGCAGGGTCCTGCTGGGACAGGAGGAGGAGGTGCTCCAAGACTAGGTGTTGTTTCTAACCACGCATCAGCATCAAAACTTCTAGATTTTACTACATATAAAATGCCAGATAGTACTGCGGCAGTGGTTATTTCTGTGGCTGCTATGTCCAGCAAAACCATCGCTTCTAACTGGTCTGCTGGCGCAATTGGAGGCCTGCTTGATACAGGTTCTGTTTCTGCCAGCACAACATATCATATCTATGCAATATGCAAAAGTGATCTATCTGGGGGCGATTTTATATGTTCTTTAAGCGCATCCTCGCCATCTATGCCTTCTGGATATTCTTCAGGATATTATGTAAGAATAGCATCTCTGTACACAGATGCATCATCAAATTGGGTAATGTTTACTCAGAGATTTAATCGTTTCATTCTTGGTACTCCAGTCCACGAATTAAACGCTGTAGCTTCTGCTACTAGCGCCACAACAAAAACACTATCAAGCGTTCCTACTGGTGTTCGCGTCAAACCAAGAACAAAATGGAATGGTGGTACTGTAAACACATCAATTGGTTCAATGGATGATGTGACGACTAGCGCATCAGCATTCAATAGCAATTACGGGTATGATACAACCGGCGCAAATGGTGTTGCTGAACCAGATATTCTAACTAATACATCCGGACAAATCCAGTATATCTCTAGCGCTACTGGTGGTACAGTTTCTTGCTGGTCATATGGATGGGAAGATATTGGTCTTCTCTGGGGCGTATAAGAGTTTAAAGGAAGTACAATGACAATACAAGCAGGTTTAGCAAAATTAGACAATAATAACAGCTCTGGGTTAAACAAAGAACTGAATCTTTATCTTGCTAGATGCACACAACAACCTTCTTTAGATGAAACAAAAGCCTTAAATACTTTTATTACTTCGTTAAAAAGTGTTGGTGTTTGGTCGCTATTAGATGCCTTGTATGTCTTTAACACTAATGAATATGGCTCTCTTGGTTATAACTTAGTACAACCAAATTTTGATTGCACTATACATACAACAAACCAAGCAGGATTTAATCCAGGTTATGGTATTCAAGGAGACGGCTCTAGTATTTGGATTGACACAAATTGTAATCTAAGAACATCTTCGGGATTACATTATGGAAATGGATCAAATGGTTCTTTAATGTTTATGTGGTCTTTAACTGATAACCAAGGACCAGCTTTTGATATTGGAGCTGATGATGGGGTTTACCAATCTGGTATTGTTGCAGATAATGGTGGGGATTCTTATTATTATACAAATTATGACCAAGGGTTTCTACCTAATGCAAACGCAAATGGATTTACAGCCTGGTCAAAATCTCTTGCAGGATCGACATATTTTTACCAGCCATTAGGTTCTGGTAGTTTAAACGGATCAGGAGCAAATTACAGTCCAGCAAACAGCAATGTTGCAATACTTAGATCCGGAATATCTGGAAATTTTTATTCTAATAATTTAATAGCCTTGTGTGGATTTGGCGCTCGTCCTACAGTTAGACAGATGACTTCTCTCTACATAATATGTAAAGAGTATTTAATTTCTTCAGGAAGTATTGATAATAATCCTGCGCCTCCTGGTCCTCCAAGATCAGTTCTTCCTGGATATTTCACGAATAACACAATCGTTACAGTGAAAAGTGTCAACGGTAGTAATTTTAGAGTATATCAGCAAAATCCACCTCCAACATCAGATGCACTAACAAATACTTCTTATGGATTTTATCCAGTAACAGATGCTGCGACACAAGCGGTAGATCAGTTACAGCCAAGTATTACTTCGTCATCAATTAAAGGGCATCATTGGATTTGGCACTATAGGTCATACGAGACTTTAACTAATACAGGACATGTTTTTAATGATAGAACTAATCTAATTCCGCCAGGAAGACATAACGGTACAACGATAGCTGCAATTACTACTACAGCGGGGTACGGAACACTTCCATGTAGAGCAAGATACTCAACAATAGCAAAGGCAATTGCTGCAGTTGAAGTTTCTATTAGATATTCTCTCGGATACCCTGCTCATGTTTCTTCTCCAACATATCTGACAATGGGTTATCTAGATGCTGCAAACGCTGCAGGTATTCCTGATACTGATGTGTATACATGGCAGTATGCCTATGTAAATAGATCTTCTGTATTTTCTAACTATTATAAATCAAGATCATTAAACGAAAAAACATATTCGTGTCTAGACAAAATAATACTACCAGATAGTAGATTATATGATGCCAAAACTCCCGGAGGTATTGTTTTAGATAGCGAAGCACAAGATGGTAGAACGCCAGCGACTCTGCTAACACAACTACAGAATCTTGCAAATATCTGCGCAAACAACCCATATCGTCCGGCAGAGTTTGTTGTGTACCCAAATCCATTTAATGGTTCTGGAGCTAAAAATACTGGATTTGACATAACAAATCTTTATCAAATACACCAGACTCCAAATCTATTTTTATGCCCGGTTGCCTGGCAAAACAATATTGAAGGTAATCTTGCATCATCATTGGCAAATCAATTTAATTTACTAAAAGGGCCGAACGGAGATCAACAAATTAATTACAGTAAACTTCTGATGACCTGTAGTATGTCAACTTCAACCGGCGAATCTTTTAGCTCAACTGATATCACAACAATAAGAAGCTATTTGGCGCTTGGTATGTTAGGTGTTATGATCTGGTTAGATTTCGGTCAAGCTGGAGGACCGTTATCTACTACATATAACCAAGAACTTGCGGGTATACTAGGTCTACCTACGACATAAATAAAGATAAAAGAGGAATAGATGGCCCAATTCAACCAAAACAACTATTCAACAGTAAATAAAGAATCAGAATATTATAGTGATTTTCTCACCAATTTTGATCCACATCCGTTTAAAAAAGATTTGGCCAGATATGTAAACGAAAATGCGGTTAAGCGTTCTATTAGAAATCTTCTTTCTACTGGAAAATATGAAAGATTATTTAATCCGACTTTAGGATCTAAAATTAATAATCTGCTGTTTGAGCCAATTGATGCTATTACAACAAATGCTATACAAGATGCAATATCAGAAACATTAAAAAATCACGAACCAAGAGCAAAAGTATTAAGTGTTACGGCCACTCCATATCCTGATGATAATGCATATTTTATATCTATCGTATTCTATATAATAAATAATAGTGCTCCTGTAACGTTTCAGACAACCCTGTATAGAGTAAGATAATATGGCTACACCAAATATCAATTTGACTGCAATGGATTTTGATGATATTAAAAACAATCTCAAAATGTATCTGCGTTCGCAGTCGACGTTTCAGGATTATGATTTTGATGGAAGTAACATGAGTGTCATTCTAGACATTCTTGCATATAACACCTATCTGAATAATTTCTATCTAAACATGGTCGGTTCAGAAATGTTCCTGAGTACAGCGCAGCAAAGAGACTCTGCTGTTCTTAGAGCTAAAGAACTAAATTATCTTCCAAGTTCTTTCCGATCTGCAGTAGCAAATATCAATCTTACTATTTCGCCATCGAATTATACAAGTGCAGTTCTGGCTATACCTAAAGGTACATCTTTTACAGGTAAGTTTGGTGCAAACAATTATACATTTGTTACTGATGAAATGACCACAATTACGCAAGATCCAGTTACCGGCAATTTCTTTGCCAACAATCTTTCGATTTATGAAGGTCAATACGTAACAGAAACATTCAACGTAAATTATTCGCTTGAGCCTCAGAAATTCGTTCTTTCTGATCCAAAAATTGATATTTCGTCTCTGACTCTGATTTCAGCAGAAAATAATGGCGCGAATCTGATTTCATATACATTCTCTTCTTCTCTTCTAGATGTCAAAAATACATCACCAGTATTCTTCTTGCAAGGAACTGAAAACAACAAATATCAATTCTATTTTGGTGATAATAATATCGGCAGAAAGCCTGCTGATGGTGCTGTGATTATTGCAGAATATAGAATACCAAATGGCGAACTACCAAACGGCGTTTCGACATTCAGCCTTGATGCGCCAATTAACGGCCAGCAAAATGTAACAGTTACTGTTAACCAAGCAGCGCAAGGCGGTTCTATTAGTGAATCAACAGAAAGCATTCAATATTATGCTCCTCTGTCTTATGCAACACAAGACAGAGCAATAACACAAACAGATTATGAAACTCTATTGAAGAGCAAGTTCCCTGAAATTTCTGCTATTTCAGTTTATGGTGGCGAAACACTAACTCCACCACAATACGGCAAAGTATTCATATCTCTGGCTATTAAAAATTATGCAGGCATTCCTGATACAAAACAGACTGAATACGGAAACTATATTTCAGCAAGAGCTCCGACTACGATAACTCCAGTATTTGTTCTACCAAATTATCTGTATGTTAGAGTTAAATCGACGGTAAATTACAATATCAATATGACAGCATTGTCTCCAAATGACATTTCTACTCTAGTTGCATCAGCAGTGCAAACATACAACACAACGTATTTGAACGATTTCAAAACAACTCTGCACTACAGTAAAATTGTTGAAGCTATAGACGCTACAACTTCAAGCATCGTAAGCAATGAAACTGATGTTGACATGTTCATTAAGGTAAATCCAACAACAAACGGAATACCTCAGAATTTTACAGTCAACTTTAATACAGAATTAGAAAATACGGTTCCACCGATCCCTTTAATACATGGAGCATCACAAATCCATGCTGTAAGTTCAAGCAAATTCTTATATGAAGGCAAGTTTGTAGAACTAGAAGATGACTCTCAGGGCAATATCAGGCTAGTTACTTCTTCTAACGGTCTTCACTATACTTTACAGAATGTAGGTACTGTGAACTATGATACTGGTGTTGTTACAATTACGAATTTGATTGTTTCTTCGTATTTTGGTGACAGTATTAGAATTTACGCTACGCCAAGAAATAAAGATTTTGCTTCAACACAAAATACTATTTTGACTATCGCTAATGATGAGATTAATCTCACTGTAAATCAAGTTAGAATTTAATGGAAAACGTAGAACTTTACATATCGAATTTAATTCAGAACCAATTCCCTTCTTTCTATAAGTCTGAAGGGCCGATGCTTATTGCATTCGTTCAAGCATATTATGAATGGCTAGAATTAAATTCGTGGGTAGATTCTACAGGAACCACACAAACTGGTGGACAAACCCTTTATAATTCAAGAAGATTGCTTGATTACTCTGATATTGACAATACTGTTGATCAGTTTCTGGTATATTTCAAAAACACATATCTTCAAGGTATGCAGTTTAATACAGAAACAGATAAGCGTCTTGTTGTAAAAAGAGTTCTTGATCTTTATAGAACAAAGGGATCGCCGAGAGCTATTCAGCTTCTATTCAAACTGTTATTTGCTGAAGATGTTACATTATACTATCCTGGACAAAATGTCTTTAAAACTTCAGACAACAAATGGGTGGTCCCTCAGTATCTAGAAGTGACATATGTTCCTAATTTGAATCAGTATGTCGGACAAGAAATTGTTGGTGTTAATTCTGGCGCTACAGCTTTTGTGGACAGTGTCGTAACAGGCGGTGTTAGCTCTAAGTATGTGAATATTTTTTATCTATCGAATATCAAAAACAACTTTGTTACTGGAGAACTTGTTACTCTTGCTTCTAATCCTGTAACAAGTAACGTTCCTACTGTTGTCGGTTCTGCAACAAGCCTACAGATTGTGAGCGGCGGCGCGGGGTTCAGCGTAGGAAATATCGTTGACTTAATTCCACAACAAACTACATTTAGTGGTTCTGGAGGTAAAGCTGTTGTTGCTAATATTTCTAATATATCAGGAACTACGACATATACATTAACTGATGGAGGATTTGGCTATAACGCTATTACTTCTAATCTTATTGTATCAAGCAATGTTGTATTTTTGACAAATGTTCAAGTCAATAATACTACATTGAACATTGCTCCTTATGGTCCATTAGAGAAACTTACTTTTTCTAATTCTACAGGTGGGACGATAACGGCGAATGCTGTGGGCGTATCTTCTAACACTATATTGTATGTAAATAATGTAAACGGAACATTTTCTGCTCAAGAATCATTGAGTGTTGGTGGAAACGCAACAGCGGTTCTTTCTTATTCCTCAACAGCAAATGCAACCACACAAGTATTAACTACAACCAAGCGTTCTGGAGTGTTTATTACAGGGCAGACAGTGAAAGGTCTTTCTTCTGGCGCAACAGCGACGCTGGCCAGTTATAACATGTATGTGGGTATCAACAATCTTTCTGATTCGATTAATGCAACACAATTTACAAAAGTTGTTGGATATAATCCTCCATTATTGATAAATGCGAATTCAGCAGTTTCTAACTCAGGAACATCTAGTGCTAGAATTCTTGCTGCTAATCCATATTCTAATGGTCAAGCATTATTTTACACCAACAGTGTTGGAGCTACTGCAATTGGTGGATTAGCTAACGGCACCACATATTATGCAACATACGTAAATACTAGTGGGTTTTCATTGTCTTCATCTTCTGGTGGAGCAAACATAACCTTTTATGCAAACTCTACATCAAACAGCGTTTCTTTTGCACCAAACGTAGCGACCATAGCTACAGTCAATGCTGTAATGTATGGCCAATCTTCTAACGTAAAGATTGTTAGCGTAACAAATACAGATTCTAATTTCTGGGTTGCTACTGACTCAATAGCAACCTATGCAAATACAAAATTGAATGCTGCTGCATATGCATTCCCTGCAAATGCATCAACTAATGCAACAAATTATAGTATTTCTACTGCTTTAGCTTTTGGTAAATATTCTAACTCTGTTGGGTTTATTACTCAAATACAAACAACAAGTCCTGGGTATTCATATTCGTATCCTCCTTTCGTTCTTGCGCAAGCTAATACTGGTGTTACGCAATTATACGAAAAAGATTATATTATGTCTGTTAATGCTGCAGCTTCTGCATTTAAGGTTGGTGATTATCTTTACCAAAACGTGGCGGCCACAAACTCTGTAACTCTTGCAGTAAATGGAACAACTGGATTTGGATACAGTCGAGCAGTGTATCAAAGTAATGGATCATACACATGCGCGAACGGCGTTATTATTGATATTCCTGATACAACACATATTGCAATAAAGACAACTAGTGGCGGATTTACAACAAACTCGTCGTTTATATTATACGACAATTCTACGAAGAATGCTGCGACAGTTAGTACAATAAATTCAACGGCTTATGCTTTTGTAGCTAAAGGTGTTGTTACTGCAGGATCAGGAAACACAATCTATGTGGAGAGATTATCTGCACAGCAGTCATTTGTTGCCAATAGCTCTATACCTCTTACAAATAACACACAGGGATCTTCTTTCCAGATCTATACGGTTGCATCAAATCCAAATAGACAAATTTCGGGTCTTAATGCAGTAATCACTTCTGCCATACAAACAGGAAACGGCTCAGTAACACAGCTTACATTAATTGATTCTGGATTCGGATATACAAATACTGCTTTAGTCAATTTTGTAAGCGAATCTAATGCTTCTGCAGTTGGGGTTGCTTCTGTCGTAACATCTACGCAAGGAAAGTCGCTAGGATATTATAAATATAATAATAGCTTTTTGGATAGTAATCAATATGTACAGGATGGGTATTATTACCAACCATTTTCTTATGAGATACAGAGTTCTTTGGATTTGAGTGTTTATTCTGATGTTGTAAAGAAAGTAGTGCATATTGCAGGAACCCAGATGTTTGGTTCTGTGCACAAAACTGCTTCTATCGATATCGGCCAATACTCGGGTGCAGGGGTTCCTTCTATTACACTATCATAAATATAATAAATTAAACTGGGATTAATAATGGCTTCATATATTCAAACAATTACGAATTTGTATAGAATGCACAATGCAATGGAATTTGCAAATAGCGTTTCTACATCAAATTCAACGTATTATGTTTTCGCAGGTAAGCCTACTCCGTTTTCTCAGGGTGATACTGTAATTGATACTCCAGTTGATAATATTCAAACAACAAGACACAATTATTGGCAAGATATGTTGTTTGGAGTCAAATTAAACTCAACAAACGTAAACTTAGCAGTGAATAGATATGACTGGGCCTCGGGTACAGTATATACGCCATATGATGATACTAATTCTTCATTGTATTCATCTCAATTTTATGTTGGTGTTCAAAACGGTTCATACTACGACGTATTCAAATGTTTGGACAATAATAACGGCGCAGCATCGACAGTAACTCCAGTTAAATCTCAAGCTGCTTCTCTTGGAAATTTCTATTTCACAAGCGATGGTTATAATTGGAAATACATGTTCAGCATAAGCTCTACTGCATTCAGTACCTTTGCCACAACAAACTACATTCCTGTTATCGCTAACACTTCAGTTGTTTCTGCGGCTATTCCTGGAACAATTAACAAAATAAAAATATCGAATGGTGGATCCGGATATAATAATTATCTAACAGGAACTTTATCGTATAATCAAATCTATTTTACTGGAACAAACAGCCGCAATCCAATCCAGTATATGCTACCTAGCACTGCAAACACAACAACAAACTACTATCAAGGATGCTACCTATACATGAATGGTGGCTCTTCTGTTGGTAGTTATGCTGAAATTGCAAGTTCTGTTTATAATCCAACATATGGCGGAGTTATAATTACTCTAGTCAATTCTTTACAGAATTTAGCCCAACCGAATGATACATTTGTTGTTGGTCCTAAAGTTGTAATTACTGGTGATGGATATCAAACATCAAACGCATATGCTATTGCTGTTGTAAATTCTTCATCGACAGCAATTAACAATATCACCATACTTTCTCAAGGACAAGGTTATAGCTCTGCTGTTGCATCTGTTTATTCTGCGCCTATTGTTGGGATTTCTAATTCTGCTGTAGTAGCGGCTGTAATCAGCCCAATACAAGGCCATGGGGCTAATCCTATTGAAGAGCTTAATGCCAAATACGTTTCAGTAAGCGCAAAGTTTGCTAATAGTATAAGCAATACAATTTACGCATCAGGTACATATAGAACAGTAGGCATCGTAAGAGATCCTCAATTTGCAAACGTCTATGTCGATGTGTCAAGTATTAGCAATTTTGTTCGTGGAGAAAATGTAACCCAGCCAGCAACTGGAGCTTTCGGTAAAATCGTTTCTTTTGATACAATTAATGGTGCGCTGTATTTAACGAATGTTAATGGAAAATTTGTAACAGGAAACAGTACTTCTAACTCTATTTACGGAAGCACTTCTGGGGTAAATACGTATTTGACAGCAAACGCTGTCATTTCAGGAAGAAATAAAGGTTCTGTAGGCTTTACTACCTTCAACCAAACATATACGTATACTGGAGCATTCCTCTCGCAAGGATTCTCAAATGGTGAAATTGTTTATATTGGAGCAAATTCTTCTTCAGGAAATACCGCAGTTTGCCTATTTTCTAATAGCACAACAGCTGTAGTTACAAACAAAATGGGTCTGTTTCCAGTTGGGTCTTCATTAATTGGTGCGAAAAGTCAAGCGAATTTCAGCATATATAGTGAAACGCTTCCTGATATTATTCAAGGTAGTGGTGACATCCTTTATGTTGAAAACATTACACCAATCACAAGATCAAACACGCAAACCGAAAATATTAATTTGACTCTTTCGTTTTAAAAGGGAATATTGAATGCCAATCCAAACTAATCTAAGTGGAAACCCATATTTTGACGATTTTAATGTAACTAACAATTACAGCAAAATTCTGTTCAAGCCTGGGATTGCTGTTCAGACGAGAGAATTAAACCAACTTCAAACTGTTCTCCAGAATCAAGTAGAACAGTTCGGTGACAATATTCTAAAAAGAGGCACAATAGTTGAAGGCTGTAACTTCACCTTTATGCCTAATTACCCATACATTAAACTTGCTGACACTCAGGTAGACAATACACCTACAAACGTAAATAACTACGTAAACAATTATATTATCAATACAACCACAGGGTTGGCTGCTTATATTCTTGGGGGCAACACAGGATATGTGTCAACTGCTCCATACCTTAATACGATATATCTAAAATACATAAATTCTGGATATAACTATAACACAACGCAGTTCTCTGTAGGTGACACCCTCCAAATATATAACAATAATTATCCAATTAACAATGTTAATATTATTGGGGCAGGTTCTTCATACGCAAATACAGACTCTGTAATTTTTGTTGATAGTATTCTCGTTTATGGCAACAGTTCAGCGTTTACTACTGGACAATATATCTGGTCTTCGGGTGGCGGTAACGCGACAATTACTGGTGTTTATACTACAAATGCTCCAGGATACTATGCTCTTACTCTGCAGCCAAATGCTTCAGACTTACAAGCGAGCGGAAGTCCAAACACTCAAGCATGGTCGTTCTCTTCAGGATCAACTGTAACACAATATAGCCAACTTGGTGGACAAGGAACTGCTGGACCAAGCGCAACCGTAGCAAATTCTATCGGCACTGGTGCTTCTGCTTCTCTTATTACGAATACGTATACAGGAGCTATTACCAGCGTTGTTCTTAACAGCACAGGAAACAACTATAGCATTTCTCCTTCTGTTTTCGTTCGTTCGGCTACAGGATCAGGAGCAAGTCTGGTTGCTCAAAACTATATTGCACAAGTTACTATTCCATCAAGCGTAGCAAATCCAGTTGGAAATGGATATGCATTTGGTGTAACTGATGGTGTTATCTACCAGAAGGGATACTTCTCTCAGGTAAGTTCTCAGACTATCGTAGTTAGCCCATACAGTTCTACTCCTGATGCAGTTTCTGTTGGGTTTGATACAGCCGAAAGCATTGTAACTGCTTATGTTGATCCTTCGTTGTATGACAACGCTGTTGGTACCGACGGCTATCTGTCACCAGGAGCAGATAGATTACAACTAACACCAACTCTTACTGTTCTTACTACAACTTCTGCAGCTTCTAATACAGATTTTCTTCCGTTGGTTACTTGGTCGCAGGGCCAGCCATATCAGCAAAATCAACAAACACAGTATAATGTCATCGAAGATGAGATGGCACAAAGAACATATGATGTTAGCGGCGATTTCGTTATTGATCCTTTCCTAGTCACATCAAAAACAACAACAACCGCTTCTCAGGCAAACAGCACATTCAACATTGTTGTAAATCCAGGCGAAGCATATATTGGTGGATATAGAGTAAAGACCAATGGCAATTATTATCTTCCTGTAAATAAAGGTATTGATACTAACTCTGTTTCTGCAGTTGCTACTTCTCTAATTTACAATAACTATATTGACTGCCAAGAAATTGGTGGTATGTTCAAGTTCACAACTGGTGATCTTGTCACATTCTATGACACAGCCAACCAGTTTATTTCAAATGCTGCAGGCGGATATGCTACTGGAACAATTTCTCCAGTAGGAAATATTATTGGTACTGCCAGAATTAGATCTCAGGTTGTTCTTCCTGGAGGAATTCAAGGAACACCTACTGGCTCAAATAGACTGTATCTGTTTGACGTTGCTATGTCGAATGGCGCTAACTTTAGATCAGTAAAGTCTGTTGTAGGAACATCAAACTCAGCTATTGCTGACGTTATCTTAGCCGTAGATACAACAACTGGAACAAATGTTGCTAAGATCGTAAATACTAATTCAACACTACTGTTCCCTTCAGGCACAGCATCGATGCTGAAGTCAACAGCAAATCACAAATTCCAATACAGAACAACTGCTACAATCGGTTCGTTCAGCGGAAATAGTGTGTCTATTACGCTGACTGGTTCTAATACATTCCCTTATACTCCAGGCACAACTCTGAATAGCGCACAAGATATTATCGTTGTTCCTACTGCAACAATTCCATTCACTACATTATTGGCAACAACAAATGGCCAGACCAGCTCAACTGCAAATAGTATCATATTAGCATCTAGTGGTGGTGCGACAAATCTATATGTTGGTGACTACTTACAGATTTCTAACGCTACATCAACAACAACTAATAGAATTACTGCTCTTACTGTAGCAGGAAGCAGTGTAACTGTTAACCTTGATTCTGTTCCTGTAGCTACAACTTCTACAGCTAACGCTACTCAGGTATTCCCAAATAACGTTCCTATTCCTATCGATGGTCGCCCAAATCGTTATGTTAACGTAAACAGTAGTGCGCAGACACTAACGATTCAATTTGCTCAGACTTTCATCTCATCATATCCTCTATCGATTAGTTATAACGCAAACACTGTTGCTTCTTCGCCAGATAACATTACAATTAATAGAAACAACCTGATCAAGATTGTTGCTTCTAATAATGCGAGTGGTGACACTGGTCCTTGGAATCTGGGTGTTCCTGGTGTATTCAGATTAAGAAACGTTTTCCTTTCTTCTCCGTATACACAAAGCATTGACGCTCAAGCTAACGTTTCAGGAAGTGCTACTTCTTCGGCAAGAATCACAATTTCCAATAACGTATTTGCTAACGGCGATAGCTTTACTTATTCTAACAGTGCAGTTTCTGCGGGTCTATCTGGTCTAACTAACGGCACAACTTATTTTGCTGTTTACGCAAATTCGACTGGATTTTCTGTATCAACCACTTCTGGTGGATCTAACGTAACCTTTAACTCCAGCGCTGTTGCAGGAAATGTTACGTTTACTGGTGTTCCGTTAAAAAATATCGGCCCATCTACTCAAACTTTGACTGATGTTACCAACATGTTCTATGTTGATAGCAACCAGAAAACAGATTACATGGATCTTTCGTTGCTATATAGAAAGCCAGGAGTTTCGCTTCCGCTTGCAGCAAGCAACTCAGCTCTATTGGTTGTTTATGATAACTTCACAATTCCAGTTTCGAGCACAGTAAAAACAGTTAGCTCATATAATGTTAACGTAAATACAGATGCTGCAAACTCAACAACACTAACTACATCATATGTTAATGCTGTTGAGGTTCCTGAAATCACAGGAGGAACCGGCGCATATTATGATCTTATCAATACTATCGATTTCAGACCTTCGGTTGTAAATACTGTTGCTATCACAAATAGCACATCAAGTGCACCAATCAATCCACCTTCATCAAATAGCACTACCAAGTTTAGTGGAGTTACCTTCAACTTCCCTGTTCCTGGATCAAGTCACATTTGTGATCAAGTCAGCTATCTTGGAAGAGTTGATTCTATTGTTGTGACTGGAAGCGGACAAGTTCTTGATTCTACTGGAACTCCAGGAACTCTAATTCCTCCGCCAACACCAAGTGCAGGTATTACTATTAGCTTGGTTAAGGTTCCTGCTTATCCTTCTATCCCACAGAATATGTCTTCAGACTATCTGTCAATTCTTGATACTAAAGTTGCTTCTCAATCATATAGTTTACAAAGAATTGCAAACCAAACTGTTGTTGCTCCTTTTGTGTCCAATACAGGAAATAACGCTGTTCAGGTTAGTGGATATACTATGTCAGATATTGCTAATCTTGAAAGAAGAATTTATCAGCTAGAACAGTACGTTTCTCTGTCTCAGCTTGAACAGAGTGTACAAAATGTGCAAATTCCTTCTTCTATCACAGCAACAACAAATAGATTCAAATATGGATTTTTTGCTGATGATTTCAGCAGCACACAATATACTGACACAACAAACCCAGAGAATACCGCTGTCGTTAATAATGGCCTGTTAGTTCCGTTCCAGGCAGCAACTAATATTCCTATTGATTTTGTTAATGATTTTGGTGCAACTTCATATTCTAAGATTGGTAACGCTATTGTTCTTCCGTATGTAGAAACTCGTCTTGTAAAACAGACAGCCGCTACTAACGGAGCAGTACCACCACCATCACCCGTTGTTGTTCAGCAAACAATGAATGCGTTCAATTCAGGATTTGGTGTTTCTATTGATACATTTAAGGCAAGCGCAACTTCGAATACGTGCTCGTTTGTGTTTAGTAGAGACTGGTGGTATGGATATAGAGGATATATTATCTTCCAGACACCAGATCCAGAATCTGATGTAATCTATCATCCTCCATTTTATGCTGGAGGATATCCTGGATACAATAGCAGTTATGCATTAACTGGTGTTCTTGGATTTAACGGTGATGGTTCTATTCCGCTATCATCAAACACTATAGGATTGAATCAGTATGTTGCAGCGGTGTCTAACTCTCCAGGCAACTTTGCTCCTATTGGAAGCATGTACCAGTACAACTTCACCCATGACCCTTCAAAGGGGCAATACTATAAGATCTATACATATAATAGATGGTGGGAATTTGAATATTACAATTACAGATTCTCATATCCTGTAGATACAATTCAGTATCCATCAACAACTACTTCTGCTGTTGTTCCTTCGACTTATAGCGGTACTCTGATTCCGTCACCAAGCACTTTCCAGCTATATACATATTCGTATGCATATGCTGCTTCTGGTGTGTATCTGTTGACTGGATATGTTCCATATCCATGGTATTACGGTGTTTATGGATTGTACAATGGTCTATATTACTATGCAAACCAGCAGAAATTTGATTTTGCTGTTACTGGGCTAAGACCATCTACTAAACATACGTTTACGTTTGATGGAACTGATCAAACAGCTCTATGTAAGCAATTCGGTGGCACTCTGGGTGGTGGTCTTGTATCTGATCAGCACGGTCAAATGGAGTTCTCGTTCTACTTCGGAAATGGAATAAATTCCACAACAACCGGATTGTCTGCTGCCCAAGCTCTATCTAACTCACTAGCAGCATCCAAGGTTGCTATTGTTGCTACGGCGGATAACAGTTCTACAGCACAAGCAACAATTAATGTCATCCCAGCAAGCAATTATGTTGTACCAATTGGTTATGACTATTGCTGGTGGCCATATTACAGATTTTATCGTTAAGGATTAAGATATTATGTCTAATAATTTAGCTCAAACCTTTTATGTTGATCCTCAAGCAGTTTCTAACTCTGATAACATATATGTAACGAGCATAACTCTTTATGTAAAAACGCAACCTACTATGGGCAAAACGGTATCAGGAATGTATGCCCCTGGTATGCAAGTTTCTTTGGCCAAAACTATCAATGGGGTTCCTGACCCTACAAGCGTATATCTAAATTCTATAACAAGAGCAGAATATGCTGCAATCAATCCATCGCCAACTGCAGATGTTCCTACTACATTCAATTTTAAAACACCAGTTCAACTTTCTACTGGTGCGACTTATGCTGTTCTGATTGCTTTTGATGATCCAGGTTATCAATTATGGGAAGCCAAAACCGGAGATGTTATTCTTGGTGGATCTACAGCTTTTGCTGGTGTTTCTAATTTCCAAGGACAAAAATTCAACTTTCAAAATGATGGAACATGGAATCCTGTAAGTTCTACAGATATTTGTTTCTCTGTTAATATTGCACAGTTTACTAGCAATACACAAACTGTTGTCGTTGCTGACAGTGGTGTAGAGTCTCTCAACTATTCGTCTATCACTGGAACTTTTATTGGTGGTGAGAATGTATTCGCAACTAATGGATCATATGTTTCTGCGCAAACAATAAGTGTAATTACTGGAAACAGTACAGTTACAGGAACTAGTACAAGATTCTTAAGCACGTTCAGTTCAAACGATTATATTGTAATTTCTACATCAGCTGGTAATTTTATCAGACAGGTAGCAAATACACCAGCAAGCGATACTGTATTGTACGTTACAGAACCATTGCCTGTAACCAACAACAATGCTAGATATTTGAAATCTATGATTGCCAATGTGTATAACATCAATCAAACATCAAATTCTATTATTCTTAGCGGATCGACAGCAAACTCGACGTTTTATCTGCAGACTGGTAATACAATTGTTGGCGAGCACTCAAACGCAACAGCAACAATCGCTTCTGTATTGCCGATTACTGTAGATCAGTTTACCCCAGAACTCTTTATCACAACGCCTTCTACTGGATACTTTAATCCATCTATCAATTTTGCGTTTGTCAATCCAAGCAATCCTTCATCATATACTTTCTATTCGGGTAATGATATTAAGTTCAACAATAACACATTAACTACTTTACCTGTGAATAGCTTTAACGGTAATGCTGCAATTCTTTCTAGATCGCTTGAAGTTCTTTCGATCAACAATGGGATCTATCAACCAAACGCAGCAATAAGCGATTATCGTTCAGCTAGAATTACGTTGAACATGGGAATGAATTTGCCATCATCTTCGCCAATTTATGATTCTCCTCTGCTTTATGGCGAAAGATTGAATCTGTTCTCTTCGGCTGCTATTCTAAATAACGACCAAACAAACGAAAACACAACACAGGGTAATGCTGTTTCTAAGCACATTACTACAAAGGTTTCGTTTAATCAGGGCCAGCAAGCAGAAAATATCTTCGCTTATGCTTCTGCGTATATCCCACCAACGACAAACGTCGCTGTTTATGCTAAGGTATACAACGCAAAAGATCCAGACAGCTTTAACTCTAAAGACTGGACTCTCATGCTGCCAAATACTCAGAATAACGGTCAAGTGAGCACTCCAGGCAATACTCAAAATTATGTAAATCTATCTTGGTCATTGCCTCCTTATCCGCCAACAAACTATACTGCTAATGGTACAGTTACTGTAACAAGCGGAAACTCAACTATTACCGGGATTAACACAAACTTCGGTAATAGCATCAATGGTGTTGTTGCGGGCGACTTGGTTAAGATTTATCCTGCTCTATTCCCTAACACAAACACATACTTCATTGGTACTGTGTTAACTGTCAACTCTGCTAACTCTATCACTTTGGACGTTTCTACTACAAACACAAGTCTTGTACAGAGTAATATGCTAGTTGATAGATTGTCAACCCCACATACTGCGTTTATCAATCCTCAAAATTCAAACGTGGTTAGATATTACAATAGCTCTATGTCTCAGTACGATGCGATCGATAGTATGGCATTTAAGATTGTTCTTCTTGGAGCAAATGCAAGCTCGGTCTATCCGACAATGAATTCATTCCAGGCTATTGGTGTTAGTGCATAATGAATAAATTAGTTAAAATAGACTCCCATCCTGGATTATGTAGAGATATGACAACAGGAGCTATACTAAATACAGATACTAATGCTTTAGATTTGTATAAAGCAGAACGTAATAGAATACTTGAGCAAAATAAAATTAAAGAAGATATTTCTAATTTGCAATCTGATTTTGTTGAAATGAAAGAAATGCTTTCTCAAATTCTAAAGGCAATAACTAAATGATAAATGGTAATCAAACAAATTTAGCTACAGATACTTTTGCTACTTGGTTGTATAATACAAATCAGGTCGCTCTTGCCGTAAACAACAATATGGTTTCAGTTGATGGTACTGCTACAGGCAATGTAAGTACAGGCAATGGATTTGTTAATGGTACGTTTTCTTCTACTGTTCTTGTCGCTAACGGATATCTTCGTGGCGGCAGTGTATCAACACCAAATACACTAACAGTAGACGGCGGTATTGCTGTAACAAACAGCGCTGCCACAATAAACATATTTTCTATGTTGGGTGGAAGATTAAACTCAACATCCAATGCTGCTCAACAAATTGATACATTTTCACTTTCATCATATAGATCAGCAAAATACGTAATTCAAGTCAATATGCCATCAGCTGGCGCGCAATGTTCTGAATTGCTTATTACGCAAAACACCGCAGCAGTTGTTCTTACAGAATATGGTACTGTTTGTACAAATACTAGCGGTCCTATTGCAGTCTTTACTGCTAGTATTTCTTCAGGAAATGCTGTTATTACCATGACACCTCTAGTAAACACTACTATTGCAGGCGGTGGTGTTAATGCTGTTTTCCAAAAAACAATTCTATCGGTATAAGAGGATAACATGGCAGCAAAAGCAAACATATATGTTGATCAAGGTTCTACGTTTTCTACTGATCTGTCATTAACAGATAGTAGCGGAAATCCCATTGATTTAACAAATTATACTGTTCAAGGCAAAATCAGAAAATGGTATACATCAAATTCTTCTGTTAGCTTTTCTGTTAGTATCCCAACACCAACAAATGGGACAATTACCATTTCTTTAGATTATGGTACAACAGCAAACATGTCTTTTGGTAGATATGTTTATGACATTGATGCAAAAAATATGACAGCAAATTCTGTGACACGATTGGTAGAAGGTATACTTACTGTTAATCCTACAGCAACATATTAAGGAACCATAATGTCGAGCGGAATAAATGTAGTATTGAAGAATGCAGCAAATACTATTTCTTTGCAAAATTTTCCTGGCAACCAAATACAACTTGGTTCAAATAGCTATTTTAACATATTAACTGCAAATTCTATCAACACAAGCAATATTATTTCAAACAGTAGTATTAACATCACATCTGGTATAGATAAATGGTGCTTTGCTAACAGTGGCGTTATAATTTTTCCTGATAATACCGTGCAAACTACTGCATATACAGGCATTGCTAATAGTGCTACTTACTTAAATGGGTTTACAAGTTCATACTTTGCAGCTAACAGTTCACTAGCCAATTACTATCTAGCATCAAATCCAGCAGGTTATATTACTGCATCAGCAAACATTACTGGTTCCGCAAATAGTGCTACATATCTAGGTGGTAAAACTGAAGCGAATCTCAATGTAAATGCAGCAATTTATTCAACAAATTCCACATTCTCATATACCGCAAATAGTGCTACATATCTAGGTGGGTTTACAAGTTCATACTTTGCAGCTAACAGTTCACTAGCCAATTACTATCTAGCATCAAATCCAGCAGGTTATATTACTGCTTCTTCCAGCATCACTGGTTCCGCAAATAGTGCTACTTACTTAAATGGGTTCCAGAGTTCATACTTTGCTGCCAATAGCTCACTAGCTAACTATTATCTGGCATCTAACCCAGCAGGTTACATTACTGCTTCTGCTAGTATCACAGGTTCAGCAAATAGTGCTGCCTATCTTGGTGGTAAAACTGAAGCGAATCTTAATGTAAATTCGGCAGTGTATGCAACAAACTCTAGTTTCGCTTATACAGCTAATAATGCTACATATTTTGGTGGATTAACTTCTGATGCTTATCAGACTAAAGCAGGTTTAAATGCTAATATTGCTGCTTATTTGCCAGTATACGGTGGTGTTGTTAATGCTTCCGTTGTTAACATTTATTCTAATGTAGCTTTTGCTGCTGGCAGTTCAGGAAGCAACGGGATTCAGACATCCACCTTTGCTGGTAATCCTTACGCCACAACTTCCGACACATACTACCTGCCAATAACACTCGGTGGTGGTGGTGTCGTTTATATAGACAATGATGGTAATTTCAATCTGTGGAATACCACAGGATCCTCGGATTCTAATACATCAATTCAAACTGTTGTTTTAGATACTATACCAAGCATAGTGTCACCTATATGTCAACCAATCACTATCGGTGTGGTTGTTCCTAAAGCTGGAACACTTCCCGGAAGTCTTGCAAACAACACAACTTATTATTTTAAAGTTGTGGGCATCGATTCATTCGGTAATCCAACATTACCTAGCCAAGAAGTATCTTTCAATACTGGAGCAGGTACCTCTATTGATATTTACTGGAGTGTTTCTTATCCTCAAGCTCTTTCCTCGTATCAGGTTTGGTTCAGTACTACTTCTGGTGGTCAAAACAAATACATTTCTGTTTCAGCTTACGCGTATTCAGGAGTGTATAGTTTCCGTCAAACAACTGGTGCAACAAGTGGTACTCTACCTACAACCAACCGCACTAGCTCTATCCAACTAAGTACAATTATTCCAACGAATGCCAACACTTCATTGCCAGCATGGGGTACGTATGGAGCTGGAATTGTCATTGCAAACGCTACGTATACAGATACCACAACTGCAAGTAATGCCGTTATTTCTTCTACATACATGAATAATTTTGAAACTCCTACATACTCAGCTTTGAATTCTAACATAACAATAACTAACTTATTTGGAACATATTTTGCCAATCCTGCTAATGGTTCTACTGTAAAAGTAACCAACAAATATGCTGTTGGTGTGGATAGCTTTTATTCAGCAGGCAATTCGTTGTTTTCAGGAACAATAGCATCAAGTAGCAATATTCAAATTGGAACAATATCTTCTACTTCTAATGGTTCTTCGCTAACAACAAATACTATACAAATAGGAAACACATCAATATATTCAAATATATCTCCAGGTGTGTTATACGTAAATTCTGTTGGTACAACAATACCTTCTTCTAATGCTTCAGTAGGAGCTAATGGATCAACACAATTAACAAATGGTATTGTTATGAAGTGGGGATCGTTGTTAGTAAATTCAACTACATCTGCACAAACATTTTATACTCCATATACAGTAAATGCTTTTAGTTTTACTGCTGTTGCCAGCACAACGGGCGCGACATATGTTCCTGCAGTTACTACACTTTCTAAAACAGGATATACTATACTCACAAGTAATAGTGCAAATACAACAGTATATTGGACAGCAATAGGAATATAAAAATTATGATGAGTGTTTTTAGTGATTGTAGCTATATAATATAACAAAAGTAACATAATCGGGGAAAGGGAACCGAAATGACAGATGTCGATTTTAAAGTACGCAACGGACTTATTGTTAATACAAACCTAATTTTTGCTGCTGGTGGATCAGGCCAAGTAGGAATAAACACAAATTCAGTAGATAGTGGTGTCGCGTTCAAAATTAATGGAGCGGCAAATATAACTGGAAGCTTTACTCTTGGATCAACATTGGTTGCTAATGGAAGTAACGGTTCACAAGGATATGTACTGTATTCCAATGGATCTACAGGATCTCCTTATTGGGGAGCTATAACAGGCCCAACCAATTATACGTTTAGCACAGGATTAACAAACAGTTCCGGTACAATAACTGTTAATCCTTCTTACATTGCAACAATATCAGCGAATTCGGCGTCTTATCTTGGAACAACACCTGCTTCTGCAGTGATTAACGCAACAACACTAGCATCTTATGGGTATGTAAATAGCACATCAGGAACAGCTGCCGCAGCAAATAATGCAACATATCTTGGTACAGCCCCAGCATCATCTTACGTAAACACAACAGCAAATTACACAATTGCAGGAAACTTAAATTTCACAGGAACAGGAAGTACAATAAATTACGGAGCTGGTGCATTTTCTATTGGTTATCGCGATATTCCACAGAATATTCAAAATAGCAATTATACAACTGTATTAACAGATGCAGGTGGTCATATTTTTAATGCATCAAACTCAGCTTCTTTAACATATACTGTTGCAAATAACTTAAATGCAGCATATTCAAATGGAGCTGCTATTACGATAATTAATGGAAACACAGGAATAATAACAATAGCAGGAGGAACTGGTGTTTCTCTTCAGTTATCAGGAACAACAACAACAGGAAATAGAACATTATCTCCTGGCGCTGTTGCTACATGTATACGTGTTGCTGCGGATAGATGGTTTGTTGGTGGTTCTGGGATATCATAATATGAGTGGTATTCAAATGGTTGTTTTGTCTGGAGCTGTTCCTTTTAAAGCAGGGTCGCAGGTATTTACATCAAACTCATCATTTACTGTTCCGTTTGGATACACAACTCTGACAATTGAAGTTTGGGGTGCTGGGGGATCAGGAGGAGATCCGATAAATTCCGGAACTTCAGGCGGATATTCTTCTGTAACAGGAAGCGGTTTATCTGCAATGACTTCTGGTGGAGGAAGCGGCGGTTCTATAGGATCTACAAATTCTCCTGTTCCTGGAGGAAATGGAGGAACTTCTTCTGGAGGAACAACATTAAATACAACAGGTAATGCAGGCGGTAATGGTGATGGTGCTGGTGCTGTTGGTGGATCCGGCGGAAACGGTATAACAGGTTCAGTTGCTGGAGGAACAGGAGGAGCTGGGGCATATGCTGGATTGGGGTTTGCTTCTGGGTTACCCGGAACAGTCCCAGGAGCAGGCGGTGGTGGCGGATCAAGATATAACGAGCCACACGGTACTCCTGTTGGCAGCGCAGGTGGCGGTGGAGGTGGAGGTGGATATACCAAAACAATCACGAATACAGTTACTCCAGGAACTAGTTTAAGTATTATTGTTGGTATAGGAGCAACAGGAACAAACTATCAGGGTTCTGGGGCAAACGGACAAGTTATTATTACATACGCATAAGTAGTATAAATATAAAAAAGGACATACGAGTATGGCAGTACCAACAGATAGACCATCGTTTGTAGAATATTGTCTACGTAGACTTGGTAAACCAGTTATAGAAATCAACGTAGATGACGATCAAGTTGATGATCGCGTTGATGATGCTCTAAAATACTTTTGGGACTATCATTATGATGGTACTGATAAAACATATTACAAATATCAGGTCACTGCTCAAGATAAAGTCAATAGATACATCACAATGCCAGATAATATCATCGGTGTTGTTAACATCTATCCTATTGGGCAAAATTTGTCAACAAACAATTTGTTCAATATTCGTTATCAGATCGCATTAAACGATTTGTATGACCTTACTGCAACAACTATGGTCCCATATTATCTGGCCATGCAAAACATTCAATTCCTAGAACAAATGTTGGTCGGACAACAGCCTTTACGATATAACCGCCATAGTAGTATTTTGTATGTTGATATGGACTGGACAGCAATTAATGTGGGCGAGTATATGATAATTGAAGCGTATCAAGTAATTGATCCTAATGTATACTCAAAGGCGTGGGGCGACCGTTGGCTTTGTCGTTATGCTACTGCTCTTATCAAAAAGCAGTGGGGTGAAAATCTAATTAAATATCGTGATGTTGCTCTTCCTGGCGGAATGAAGTTTAATGCTGAAAAGATCTATGATGAAGCCACTAAAGAAATTGATGCATTAGAGCACGAAATGATTAACGATTACAGCCTGCCGCTGGCAGATATGATTGGGTAATTCTATGAGATCATTTAAACAATTCCTTAGTGAAGAAGAAACGAAACAATATAAAGCTCATTATAGAAAAGGGTCTTTACACTCTATACATGATGATGACGATGGAGATCATATGTATTTGTATCATGGAGCATCTGAAGAGCATAGAGATAGTATAAAAAAACATGGCATTGTTCGTCCAGATCCAACAACAGGAATGGTTTCACATGCGTTTGACCCAAATACAGCAAAGGCTTATGCTTATACAGAAGAAGGCCAAGCAAAGGCAGGAAAAAGGAAAAAAGTAAGCCGTCTTCCAGATGAAAAAAGAGATATTCATGTGATGAAAGTGCCTAAACATCTTGTACGAAAGGCGTTAGAAGATACTAATTTTGCAGGAAATGAAAATAAAACTGTTGGGTTGACTCCAAGACAAAATCTGAAAAATAAAAAAAGATTTGACCAACAAAAAAGCGACTTTATGTCAAACAAAAGAAATGCAACACACCCATATGCATCAGCAGAAGTCAGATTAACACCAGAACAATCTGCAGAATGGCATAAGAAATATTATTTGGGCCACATTAAAATGAAAAAACCTGCTGATGCCAACTAATCCATTCTTTAACCTTTACGGATTCAACGGAGAACAAAACCTCCTTAATGATCTCGCTACAGAGATGATTAAGATGCATGGTATTGACGTATATTATATGCCAAGAACTCATGTAAACTTGGATGAGTTGTTTGGTGAAGATTCTTCTTCTAAGTTTGACAATGCAATACAGATTGAAATGTATCTTAAAGATTATGCTGGATTCGGTGGTGATGGTGATCTGATGTCTAAATTTGGGCTAATGGTTGGTGATACACTTACTATGTGTGTTGCTCGTCGTAGATTTGATGAAGAAGTTGGAAGACAGTATAATTTCGCTCGTCCGCGCGAAGGTGATCTGTTGTATTTCCCATTCACAACAGGGATTTTTGAAATCAAGTTTGTAGAACACGAGTCAACTTTCTATCAAACTGGTGCTCTACAGCACTATGAATTGCGTTGCGAGAAATTCAACTACAGCAGCGAAACTTTCGATACTGGTGTCGATGTCATTGACCAAGTCTCAAACAATTATTCACAAAAGGCAACTGGTGGATCAATAGATACCGAATCAAATACCGGCATTACTTCTGAAGCATCTGAACCATTTGTAACAGAAAACTTCGGATCAAATCAACCAGACAATCCATTGTTTGGACAAGAGAATGAATTCTTCCAAAACACAGCAAGCGGCTTTATTGATTTCTCGATTAAAGATCCGTTTAGTGAAGGAGGAACTTTCTAATGTTTGGATATACGTACTATTTTGGCACAATAAGAAAATACATCGTCCTATTTGGTACGCTGTTTAATGACATCACTGTTCAGAGATTTGATTCCTCAGGAAATCTTCTTAATGAAATAAATGTTCCTATTGCCTATGGACCTAGAGAAAGATATCTCACACGCATAGAACAGAATCCTGATCTGTTGAGACAAATTGATACTATTCTTCCTAGAATTTCGTTTGAAATTAAAAGTTTTAGATATGCTGAAGAGAGAAAACTAACATCAATCTCAAGAAATAAAAATCTTTCTGGAGATGCATCAACATTTTTGACACAGTTTAATCCTGTGCCTTACGATTTTGATATTACTATGTCAGTAATGACCAGAAATGCTGATGATGGAACACAGATAATTGAACAAATTTTGCCATTCTTTAAACCAGAGTGGACAGCAACTATAAACATAATCCCTGAAATGAATATCTCAATGGATATTCCTGTTGTTATTAAATCTGTTAGCATGGAAGATAATTATGAAAACGGGTTTGAAAATAGAAGAGCGATTGTATGGACTTTAGAATTTACTCTTAAAGGTTATCTATACGGTCCAACGAGTAAGGGTGGTGTCATCACACAGGCTATTACTAATCTTTATGATGATACAATTGTAACTTCTAACACAACTCCTGTATTCACTTCTACAATAACTCCAGGACAACTTGCTAACGGTACTCCAACAACCAATGCATCACTATCGATTGCAAGAAATCTAATACAAGCTAATTCAAATTATGGATTCATTTATGACTTTACGGAAAACTTATAATGGCAAACACTGAAAACATAAGCAAAATTCTAAATGTATCACCGCTTCCTGCGAAAATTGAAAAAGAAATCGTAGAAACTCCTGAAGCAACAGGAAATGCAGCGGTTGATGATTTTAATTATGCAAGAGAAAATCTTAGAAGCATCATTGAAGATGGTGCTGAGGCTCTGGGCGATATGATTGATTTTGCTACGCAGACACAACATCCTCGCGCGTATGAGGTAGTGGCTACTATGATGAAAGAATTAGTGAGCGCAAACAAAGAGCTTCTTGCATTAAGTAAGCAAATTAAAGAAATTGAAAAGCAAGCACCAGCTGCATCACCAAACAATCCAGGAACGGTAAATAACAATCTGTTTGTCGGAAGTACTGCGGCGTTACAGAAATTATTGAAAGGCGAGATAGGTGAATAATGACAGCAAATTCTTCGAGCAATTCTGTTAATGCAGTAATTCATGGTTATACAGGGTATCAAGGAAATTCAAACCTAAAAAGAACTAATGTTTCTGTTGAGTGGACTCCAGAATTAGTTAAAGAATACATCAAGTGTTCTCAAGATGTAACCTACTTTATTGAAACATACATGAAAATCATCAATGTCGATGAAGGTCTAGTGCCGTTCAAGATGTATGATTTCCAGAAAGAAATGGTCGAAAGTATGGCAGACAATCGCCATACTATCATCACAACTGCTCGTCAGGTCGGCAAGTCAACAACAACCTGCGGATTTATTCTTTGGTACATATTGTTCCACCCTGAAAAGAACGTGGCTATTCTCGCCAACAAAGCTGAAACTGCTCAGGAAATTCTTGGCAAAGTTCAGTTAGCGTATGAGCATCTACCAAAATGGCTACAACAGGGTGTTATTGAATGGAACAAAAGATCTTTCCAATTAGAAAATAATTCTCGTGTTATCGCATCTGCTACGTCAGCCTCAGCGATTCGTGGTTACGCAATCAACCTTCTATTCATCGACGAAGCTGCGTTCATTGAAAACTGGGAAGAATTCTTCACATCAGTTTTCCCTACTATTTCATCAGGTAAAACAACTAAGATCGTTCTAGTTTCTACGCCTAATGGTCTCAATCACTTTTACAAACTTTGGGCAGAAGCGCAAAACGGCAAAAATGATTACAACGCTATTGAAGTTCATTGGTCTAGAGTTCCTGGAAGAGATGAAGAGTGGAGAAGATCAACCCTTGCAGGTATGGGTGGTGATCAGGAAAAGTTTGACCAAGAATATAATGTTCAGTTCTTGGGAAGTTCTGGTACGCTTATTTCGGGATGGAAATTAAAAGAGCTTGTTCCGCAATATCCGTTGATGTCAAAGGATGGGTTGAATCAATACAAACAGCCTGAAGAAAATCATATTTACGCTGTTGTTGCAGATACGTCAAGAGGTAAAGGTCTAGACTATTCAGCTTTCCAAATTGTTGATGTAACGTCTCTGCCGTATCAGCAAGTATGTACATACAGAAACAATATGATAACTCCTATTGAATATTCTAAGACTTTATACAATATCTGTAAAGTATACAACAATGCAGCTTTGCTTGTTGAAATAAACGATATTGGTGGACAAGTTGCAGATAACGTGTTGTATGAATATGGATACGATAATATTTTGTACACAGCTCATGACGGTAGAGCGGGCGGGAAAAAAGTAACATTAGGTTACGGTCGTGGCGCAGAAAGAGGCATTAGAACAACAAAAACAGTTAAGTCTGTTGGATGTTCTATGCTGAAATTATTAGTAGAACAAAATCAATTTATTGTGAACGATTTTGATACAATTAGAGAATTATCTACGTTTTCTAAAAAAGGAAACTCTTATGAAGCAGAACCTGGAGCGCATGACGACTTAGTTATGTGTTTGGTATTGTTTTCTTGGTTTACTGACCAGAATTTCTTCAAAGAGTATTCAGACATAAATACAATTACGAAATTAAGAGATAGAACAGAAGAAGAAATTATGGAAGATCTTCTGCCTTTTGGTGTTTTTGATGATGGTAGTCCTGATGAGGAAGTGGTGTATACTGTTGAAGATAGGAACTATGCAGACTGGATCAGCCTTTTCTAATTCCTGAATTTTATAAATATAACAAAATAAGACCTCAATAGGAGACAAAAATGGCATTCAGCATAAGCCCAGGTGTAACAGTAAGCGAAATTGACCTAACTACCGTTGTTCCTGCAGTAGCTACTACAACAGGAGCTATCGCGGGTCTATTTCGTTGGGGTCCGGTTCTATCTCCAGTTCTAATTGGAACAGAGTCGCAATTAGTTAATACTTTTGGTAAACCATCAAACCTAAACCCAGAAACATTCTTCACAGCCGCAAACTTCCTTGCATACGGCAACGCTCTATATGTTGGCCGCGCTGCAAGCAACGGCACATCAGCTGCAGTAACAGCAACAAGCAATAGCGCAGCAAATAGCATTACATTGCCGCTTACAACTGCTATTAACGTTGGCGATATCGTATATTCGTCTATTGTTCCTGCGAATACTCAGGTTTCAACAGTATCGTCTAACTCCACTACTTCTGTTGTTACTCTAACACAAAATATCACTGCTAACGCATCAGCAGTAAGTTTCCTTTTTGCTAACGCAACTGCTCCATTCACTGCTATTGCGAACACAGCTGCTATCTCGAACCCACTAGGTTCATATATTCTTAACAACAGAGCAGCGTATGATGCTGCTGTTCAGAATAAAACTTATCCACTTTCTAACGATACCAACAAAGTGCCATTTATCGCTAAGTATCCAGGCGCTCTTGGTAGCTCGCTGCTTGTTTCTGTTTGCGCTGGTTCTCAGCAATATTCTTCGAATATCGCAAACTCAACTGTAACAGCAAACGCAATTATGTCTGGCTTTGCTTCTATCGGAAGCAATACTCTAACACTGTACTTCACATCAAACGTAGCACCAACCTTTACTGGAACAGGTTCGGCTACTGTTGGTAATAGTACTGTTGCTTGGACTGTATCAAATGCAACTGCACAAAGCACTGCAAACAGCTCGATCGCAATCGGCGACATTATTGCTCTAGGTAATACTACAATTGGTACTCAATACGTCCAAGTTACTGGAAAGACAACCAACACAATCAGTCTTGGTAACACAACGGTAAACGCTTCAATTGCTGCTATTACTCTGAACCTTGCAACAAACTATAACCTATCGACAAATACCATTATCGATACATCAGCAAACAACGCTGGTTCAAATCCTAATGCTACTCGTTATTGGCAGTTCTTCAATAACGTAAATGGCGCTCCTGGTACTTCTATCTACCAGTCAACATATGGTGCTGCTTTCGGTACTGCATCGGTACAGGACGAAGTTCATGTTGTTGTTCAAGATGCTTATGGATACTTCACAGGCATTCCAGGAACAGTTCTTGAGACTTTCCAAAATCTGTCAAGAAACACTGATGCCAAAACAACGGATGGAGCTACTCTATATTACAGATCGGTAATCAACGATAACTCTGTATATGTTTACAACATCGACGATGTTGCTTCAACAGCTGCTTCGGCAAACACAAGAACTGTTGCGAGTGTCACTAGCGCATCACCAACAACTATTCAGTTCGCTTATGGTTCAGATGGTGCTGACGAAACAACTGTAGCAACTGCAGCTATTGCTGCTGGATACGATCTTTTCAGATCACCAGAAAGTATTGATATTTCTCTGGTTCTTGGCGGAAGAACTGATGCGTCTGCATATATCCCAGGATATATTACAGATAACATCACACAGGCTCGCGGAGATTGCGTGGCGTTCATCTCTCCACGTAAGTCAGACGTTGTAAACCAAGTCGGCCTCGAAGCTGCAAATATTGTAAACTTCAGAAATAACGTGTATAATCGTTCTTCGACATATGCAGTTATGGATACAGGTTACAAGTATCAATATGACAAATACAACGACGTATATCGCTATATCCCACTTAACGGTGACGTTGCTGGTCTATGCGCAAGAACAGATAATACCAACGATCCATGGTGGTCGCCAGCTGGCTACAATCGTGGACAGATCCTGAACACAATCAAACTTGCTTATAATCCTAAGAAAGCTGATCGTGATCTTCTATATCAAAACGCTGTTAACCCAGTTGTTACATTCCCAGGACAAGGTACAGTTCTGTTCGGCGATAAAACTCTTTCGACTAAACCAAGTGCATTCGATAGAATTAACGTTCGCCGTCTATTCATTGTTCTTGAGAAAGCAATTAAAAAGGCTGCTCAATATACTCTATTCGAGTTCAATGATGACTTCACAAGAACTCAGTTTATCAATCTGATTGATCCATATCTGAGAGATATTCAGGGAAGAAGAGGCATTACAGACTATCGTATTGTATGTGATACAACCAATAACACTGCACAGATTATCAATAATCAGCAGTTCGTTGGCGATATCTACATCAAACCTGCAAGAGCAATTAACTTCATTCAGCTGAATTTCGTTGCTGTTAGAACTGGTGTTGACTTCTCGACGATTGTTGGCCAATTCTAATAAATAGCAAGATAGGAGAATACTACGATGGCATTCAGTATTGAACAATTTAAAGCTCAATTAGAATTTGGTGGTGCAAGACAGTCACTATTCCAAGTGCAGTTCAGCAACCCAGCAAACTCTATTGCTGACGTAAAGGTTCCATTCCTTTGCAAAGCAGCATCTCTTCCTTCTTCAAATCTAGGAACTATCCAAGTTCCTTATTTCGGAAGAATGATCAAACTTGCGGGCGATCGCACTTTTGACCCTTGGGCAGTAACAATCATCAATGATGAAGACTTCCTGATCCGTAATGCTCTTGAACAATGGACAAATAAGATCAACTCGCTACAAGGAAACTTAAGAACCTTTAGCAGCTCTGCTCCTATTCTGTACAAGTCAAACGCTATTGTTACTCAGTTCAGCAAGACAGGTAAGACTCTAAGACAATACACTTTCCATGGTATTTACCCTGAAAACGTTGCGTCAATTGGTCTTGACTGGAGCGCAACTGACCAGATTGAAGAATTCACTGTTAACTTCAACTACGACTGGTGGGAAGTAACTAACGGAACTACTGGAAACGCTGGCGGAGCGTAACATATATAATATAATGATTAATTAAATTGTGAGGTAACATGGCACAACTGTTTGGCTTTGAAATTAAAAGAGCCGTAGAAGATACATCGTCGATACAATCTTTTGTTTCAAAAGAAACAGACGATGGCGCATTAGTTGTTTCAGCGGGCGGAACTTTCGGGACATATTTAGATCTTGAAGGTTCCGCCAAGACTGAAGCAGAAATCGTAGCAAAATATCGTGAAATGTCAATTCAACCAGAATGCGAATTGGCTATTGACGATATCGTAAACGAAGCTATTGTAAAAGAAGATAATGACAAAATCGTTGAGCTAAACCTCGATGACGTTCCACTAGAAGACACTATCAAAGATGCTATCAAAGGTCAGTGGGACGAAATTTCTAGAATGCTTCAAATCAACACTCACGGATATGATATTTTCCGTCGTTGGTATATTGATGGCAGAATGTATTATCATATCATGATTGATACAGCAAACCCTCGTTCTGGTATTCAAGAATTGCGTTATGTTGATCCAAGAAAGATTCGTAAGGTTCGTCCTGTTAAGAGAATCAAAAAGAATGGAATGTATGTTAACATCATAGAATCAGAGTTCTATATGTTTAACGAAAGAGGATTCAAAGGATCTTCGGCTTCTAACATGGATAACCAGGGTCTTCAGATTTCTAAAGATTCAATCATTCATGTTACCTCAGGTATTGTAGATAAGGACAATAAAATTGTTCTCGGACACCTACATAAAGCAATCAAGCCATTAAACCAGCTGCGCGTTCTTGAAGACGCTACTGTAATCTATCGTATCTCACGCGCACCAGAACGTCGCATTTTCTATATTGACGTTGGTAACCTGCCAAAGATTAAGGCAGAGCAGCATGTTAGAGATATGATGACCCGCCATAAAAATCGTCTAGTCTATGATGCCACGACTGGTGACATGAGAGACGATCGTAAATTCATGACCATGCTCGAAGACTACTGGCTACCTCGTCGTAGCGAAGGTCGTGGTACTGAAATTACAACTTTGCCATCGGGCCAAAATCTAGGTGAACTTGCTGACGTTCATTATTTCGAAAAGAAACTATACAGATCACTCAACGTTCCTGTTTCTAGACTTGAATCAGAATCAGGATTCAATATGGGTCGTTCGTCAGAAATTACTCGTGATGAATTAAAGTTTCAGAAGTTTGTATATCGCCTTCGTTTGAAATTCTCAGAACTATTCATGAAAGCTCTAGAAAAGCAGCTTATCTTGACTGGTATTCTTACAACTGAAGACTGGGATTCAATTAAAGATTCTATTCACTTTGACTTCCGCCGTGATAACTATTTTGCTGAACTTAAAGACAGTGAAATTCTTCGTGAGCGTCTAACCACCCTACAGCAGATCGACCCATATGTCGGTAAGTATTACTCTGTTGAGTGGGTGCGTAAGAACGTTCTAAGAATGACGGACTCGGATATTGAACAGATGGATACTGAAATCGAATTTGAAATCCAAAACAATACACCTGGATTAACTGCTCTGCAAATGGATCAAGGCGTAGAAGGAACTGATAATGCTGATGCAAAATTAGCGGCGGATTCGAGCGAGTCAGGTAATGCTCCTACTCCCGAAAAGGCACCAAAAGCACCAAAAGTTCCTAAAGAAGCATAAATAATAAATAGATTATTGGAGAATATTATGCCAGAAGATACTTACACCATTGATGACGTAGTTAATATGATTGTGGCGGGAGATAAAGTAAATCTCGGAGCTGCTGTACATGACGTAATGATGCAGAAAGCGGCACAAGAATTAGAAGTCCAAAAAGTTTTAATCGCACAAAGATTCCTCGATGCTACACCACAAAGTGATGACTACGAGGATGACGGAGAGGATACAGAGGAATAAGATGGCTGAAAATCAAGACCTAAGTCAAACACAGGTTCGCTTATCTAAGGGAACTGTACCTAACCCGAAATACTATCAGCCTAAGCCAACTGCTGGGGATGAAGTTCGTTTCTTTAAGAAACACGTTGTTAAGATTATTGACAATCTCAAAAATGACCAAAAGAATGCTCCCCCAGGCGTTAAAGGCGGCAGCGAACAGTTTGAGATAGGCAAGAAAGCTAAGAAAGACGATACTGTAAAGGCAGATATCGATAGCTCGGCTGAAGAAGATGAATACGTATACGAATCATTTGACGATATTCTAGAAAAGCTAGATATGTCAAGAGGCGCTGGTCCTGTAATTGATGATTTTGTTAAATCTAAAGATCCTCGTTTTGCAGGTAAAGACAAAAAAACACGCATTAGAATGGCACTAGGTGCATATTACGGCAAGAAGAACGAAGAGTATATGGCAGAAATGGGTGACCCAATGTCGGCTGCTCCTGCTACTTCAGATTCTCCAGGTCAAGGCGACGGCAATCCAACATCAAATTCTCGTGAATTCAAGAACGAAACAGATTCTGAACCCGATACAGGCGAAGGTACTGAAGTTCCTGAATATAGAAAACAGCTAGAAGCTCTTGCTCTAACATCAGCCCAGCTATACGAAATGATGTCAGACAATAAAGACATTAGCCAAGAAGATGCTCAAAAAATTGAGTATGCTTTAACTTATATCAATGACATTTATGAAACAGCTGCAACATCATCTCAGGATACATCAAACGAAAAGAAATCGACTGATGACAATACTGAAATGAAGCCAAATGCTTATTCTTCAGCTCAAGGTAGCATGAAGAGTGAATCTTATACTAGACTAACACGTGCGCTCGGAGAAGCTAGAGAAGTTACTCCCGCTCTTAGAGCCGCGCAAGCTCGTCTGCGTGATGGTCCACCAAAAGCACAACCGAAATCATCAATTTTTAAAAATTCGGAAAGTGGAACTAGAGACCTAGTTAAGCATCATCGCGAAAGATATAAACATCATAAAGATGAACTCCAGAATTGGGAAGATGCTCATCATGATCTCAAATCAGGGAATCTAGGAATACCAACTGATGATCACAATTGGATGCGCGGAGCTGAAGATGAAATTAACTCGCATATTGATCATCACGCAGAACGTCTAACTCATCACAGAGAAAGAATGCATAGATATAATAATATGCTGTCAAAGCCATATAATATCAAAGAAGATGTGGATCAGCTTGATGAAATTTCTAAAAAAACTGCTACTTCGTTTTTAGATAAAACAGAACCAGAAAATGAATTTGTATCAGGTCCTGTAGGAAAAACAGGTCATGGAAAAGGAAGAAAACTTGCTTTTTCAAAATTAGCAAAACACAGCAAAGCTAAAGTTCCTGCTACTGAATCTGCTGATTACGTTTCTCCTGAACTCAAAGATATTAAGTTCAACAACAAGAAGCCAGTCAAAGGCGAGAAGTTATCTCCCGATGAAGGCGGCATAACAACAACAAACGATAGTGACGCGCTAGATGCTATTCGTACTGATTTCAAAAAGCATCTGATCAATAAGAGAAGCAAAGGAACCAAGTAATGAGCGGCGCTTTACTAATTTGCGAAAAAATTGAAGACGTAAGAACTCTTAAAGAGACTACCGAAAACGGTAAGAAGAATTACTTCATTGAAGGTGTATTTCTTCAGTCATCAATTAAAAATCGCAACGGAAGAATGTATCCAGAAGAAGTAATGGATAGAGAAGTTGCACGTTACACAAAATCTCTAATTGAATCAAACAGAGCCTATGGTGAACTTAATCACCCATCGGGTCCTACAATTAATCTAGATCGCGTATCGCACATGATCAAAGAACTGCGTAAAGATGGACCTAACTATATCGGTAGAGCGCAAGTTCTTGAGACCCCTATGGGAAACATTGCCAGAAACCTTATTGATGCTGGTGCTAACCTTGGTGTTTCGTCAAGAGGCATGGGTTCGCTAAAACAAAACAAAGATGGCATTATGGAAGTTCAAAATGACTTTATGCTTGCTACTGCTGCTGATATTGTTGCTGATCCATCAGCTCCTGATGCTTTTGTTAAGGGCATTATGGAAGGTACTGAATGGTGGTATGATATTGCTGAAGGTTCTTGGAGACAGGTTGAAGCTGTTAAAACAGAAATTAAGAAAATGTCCACAAGACAAATTCAAGAAAATAAGGTCAGAATGTTCGAGAATTTCGTAAATTCATTGGTCAAAAGATAAGAATATATAAATACTAATAAATTAGCTCTCAGGGAGAAATCAAATTATGGCTAGAAAGATTATCAACGAAAGTGCTGAGCAACTGGATGAATTCAAAGCATCCGACGGTCAGAGCGAAGCTCCAGATCCTATCACAAAGGATGGACATAAAGCTCGTTCAGCTGACAAGAGTGAAGGTGAAAAAGCAATCCCAACTTTTGCTACCAAAATTGAAGCTATTAACGCTGTTGTACAACAGCTATCAGGTCTACCAAAAGAAAAGATCGGTGACATTTTCAAAGGTATGGCTGATGATGCCGGTCTAAGTCCAGAAAAGGCACACAAAGGTCGTAATGCTGACAAAAATGTCAAAGGCGAAACTCTAGCTCAATCATATATTTCTCCAACATCAGATCACGCCGCTATTGATCATCACACAAATGGTCTTAAACTAGCCAAAGAAGATATCGCTGATCTATTCGACGGTGATGAATTATCAGAAGAACTAAAAGAAAAAGCATCGATCGTTTTTGAAGCAGCAGTTAACGCAAGAATCGTTACTGAACTAGCTCGTATCGAAGAAGAAAACGAAATCAAACTAGAAGAAGCTATTGAAACAATTCGTCAAGAAGTTGTCGAATCTGTAGACAAGTATCTAACCTACGCTGTAGAACAGTGGATGGACGAAAATGAACTAGCTATTGAATCTTCACTGCGCAATGAAGTTGCTGAAGAATTCATCGGCGGACTTAAGAACCTATTTGTTGAGCATTACATCGAAATCCCTGAAGAAAAGGTTGATGTAATCGAAGAACTAGTCGCACGAGTTGAAGAACTAGAAGCACAACTAAACGAATCGATTGAAGAAAACATCGATCTATCAGCTGCCATGAAGGAAGCTGAAGTTTCTAAAGTATTTGCTGAAATGACTGAAGGTTTGGCTATGACACAAGCTGAAAAGCTAAAGGTTCTTTCTGAAGGTATTGAGTATGGTTCGGTTGAAGAGTTCACGAAGAAACTAACTGTTATCAAGGAAACTTATTTCCCTGCTGACAGAAAACAAACAACATCTGCTGTTGAGTATCTAAATGAAGAATTTGATGAAGATACAAGTGGTACTGTTGTTAAGCCCACTGGCACTATGGGTCGCTATGTAGAAAATCTCTCTAGACTATCGACAAAGTAATAAAAATATAAATAAGATATAATCCAATTAGGAATCACAAGGAGAAACTAATGTTCATTAATGAAGCAATCCAAAAGAAGTGGGCACCTGTTCTAGATCACGAAGGTTCGCCAGAGTTCAAAGACTCACACCGTCGTGCTGTTACTGCTCAGCTTCTAGAAAACACAGAAATCGCAATGCAACAAGAAGCAGCGTTCGCGCCTACTTCTCTGTTGGAAACTTCAGACGTTGCTCCAGTTAACACAACTGGCAACTCACTGAACTACGACCCCGTTCTAATTTCTCTAATCCGTCGCGCAATGCCTAACCTCGTTGCTTACGACTTCTGCGGTGTTCAGCCAATGACAGGTCCAACAGGACTTATCTTTGCTCTACGTCCACAGTATGCTTCGAATACTGGTTCGAACAACACCTTCGGTTCGACAAACGACCCAACTGGTGCAAACACAGCGTTCTACTACGAAGCTAACACTGGTGCTTCAACCATTCAGGTTGCTAACTCGATCGGTGGTAACTCTGGTCTAGGTAACGCTTCTCTTGACTTCGGTGGTAACTACACTCCTGGTGTTGTCGCTACAGGTAACAACGTTGTTTCGGGTAACGCTCAGCAGTACAACTTCGCATCGGGTATGGCTACTTCGGTTGCTGAACAGCTCGGTTCGACAACTGGTGGTAACGATTTTGGTCAGATGGCAATCACCATCGACCGTATCTCGGTTACTGCTAAGTCACGTGCTCTAAAAGCTGAGTACACAATCGAACTAGCACAGGACCTAAAAGCAATTCACGGTCTTGACGCTGAAACTGAGTTGGCAACAATTCTACAGGCTGAAATCATGGCTGACATCAACCGTGAAATCATCCGTACTGTTGTTCTAACTGGTGTTCAGGGTGCTGCTGAAACAACAACTGCTGGTACTTTCGACCTTGACATCGACTCAAACGGTCGTTGGTCAGTTGAGAAGTTCAAGGGTCTGATGTTCCAGATCGAGCGCGACTCTAACCGTATCGCCAAAGATACACGTCGTGGTAAGGGTAACTTCATGATCTGCTCGTCAGACGTAGCTTCGGCTCTTCAGATGGCTGGCGTTCTTGACTATACTCCTGCTCTAAACTCGAACAACCTACAGGTTGACGATACAGGCAATACCTTCGCTGGTGTTCTAAATGGACGTACTCGCGTCTATATCGATCCATATGCTGCTGGTAACTATGCCCTAGTCGGTTATAAGGGTTCGTCAGCGTTCGACGCTGGTCTATTCTACTGCCCATACGTTCCACTACAGATGGTTCGTGCGGTTGGTCAGGATACCTTCCAGCCTAAGATCGGCTTCAAGACACGTTATGGTGTTGTTGCTAACCCATTTGCTCAGGGCGCGACCCAGAGCCAGCAGGGTGCACTAATCCAGAACAGCAACGTATTCTACCGTCGTATCCTAATCAACAACCTCCTATAATAATAAGAGTAAGTTGTTTAAACTTAAGAGGGGGGCAGGAAACTGCCCCCCTTTTTTTATATAAATATGACTATGAGCAACAAACTTTGGATCGACAATGAACGCTATCACTACGCAGGTAATTAATAAGAATTTCTTATCTCCAACTGGATTTAAATTTGATATTCCTCAGTTGCCAACATTTAGTTATTTTGTGCAAACAGTTCAAATTCCCTCTTTGGAGTTAAATTCTACTAGTGCATACCAAACGCCATTTGGAAAAATTACTACTCCAGGCGATCACGTTACATTTAGTGACTTATCCGTTACATTTAAAATTGACGAAGATATGCTATCATACTTTGAAATATATGACTGGATTACTGATGTTGGTCTTCTTGATAGCTTTTCGGGTTATCAAACACTAGCGTCTAATGCGCCTGGATCGAAACAAGCAATCATAACCAATGCTGTGCTTACAGTATTGAATAGCGCAATGCAACCTAATGTAATCATAACCTTTAGAGACCTAATACCATCATCATTAACAATCAATGAATTCAACACAACAGATACTGAAATCAGTTATCTTACTGGTACAGTCGTATTCAAATACAGAGAATTTACAAGACAATATATTTCTGGCAATCAATAATTTACTTGACTTTTCGCGAATAGTATAGTATGGATAATCTTCTGTAGAAGAGAACGAGGTCAATATGAAAATTGATGATATTTACGCCATGTGGAGTGAAGACACTAAAATTGATAGAACTGAATTGGGTCTAGAGGCAATTAAAATTCCATCGCTCCACAACAAATATTTTAAGATATTCTCATCAGAGCGAATGGTATATAGGCAACTTGTTGAGAAAAAGAAACAACTAAAAGTGTTGAAGTTTGAATATTACTCTGGTTCTCTTGATGAAGAAACCATGATTGAGCGTGGATGGTCGCCTAATCCAAAACGAATTATTCGTGGCGATATCGATATGTACATCGAAGGCGACAAAGAAATGTCAGAACTCAATCTCAAAATATCCTATCAACAAGAAAAGATGGATTTGTTAGAAGCCATTATTAAAAGTCTAAATAGTAGAGGGTATGAGATTAGCTCGGCCATTAAATGGGAACAATTTAAAGTAGGCGCATGACGGAAAAATTAATAATCAAGAAAGTGGATGAAGTTTACGTAAAGATTCATGCTGAGGCATCGACTTCTTACGAGCTTTCTGATTATTTTACTTTCACGATACCAAACGCACAGTTCCATCCAAAGGTAAAAGCTAAAATCTGGGATGGCAAAATCCGCCTATACAATGTATTAACAAAACAACTTTATGCAGGTCTGACACCTTTAGTTGAGAAATTCGCTAGTGATAGAGGCTATGAAGTTGAATACGAATATAACAATGCAGCGGATAATTTTTCAGTAGCTGAAGCAAAACAGTTTATCAAAGAACTAGAGTTGCCTCATGTACCATACGATCACCAAATTGATGCTTTTGTTTATGGAGTCCGGAATAGAAGAGCATTATTGATTTCTCCAACAGCTTCAGGAAAATCTTTAATCATATATCTTCTTGCCCGTTTCCTCAATGAAAAAACTCTTATCATCGTTCCATCTATTTCGCTTGTACATCAGCTAGCTGGAGACTTTGCTGATTATGGATACACGAGTAAAGTGTATAAAATTACAGGCGGTGTAGATAAGAAAACTAACTGCGATATTACAGTAACTACTTGGCAGTCTATAGCAAAACAACCAAAGGAATGGTTTGATCAGTTCGGTGCTGTATTCGGAGACGAAGCCCACTTATTCAAAGCCACTTCTCTTGTTTCTATTATGACTAAACTGACCAAATGTAAATACCGCTACGGTCTCACAGGCACACTGGATGGAACACTAACAAATAAGCTAGTGCTTGAAGGACTATTTGGTAGAGTTAAGAAAGTCATCTCCACTACTGAGTTAATGGAAAAGAAACACGTTTCTAATCTTCTGATAAAGGCTATCGTTCTTACCTATCCAGAAGAGGTATGTAAAGAAGTAAAGAAAGCATCATATCAAGAAGAAATGGACTTTATTGTTCGCAAAGAATCTAGAAACAAATTCATTAAGAATCTTGCTCTTTCTCTACAAGGAAACACTCTGATCCTTTATCAGTATGTAGAGAAACATGGTGAAGTTCTTTACAATCTAATAAAAGATAATGCAGGGGATCGACCAGTTTTCTTTGTTCACGGTGGTGTGGATGGTGAGGAAAGAGAAGAAATTCGACACATAGTCGAAAAAGAAAGCAACGCCATAATAGTCGCTTCTTATGGCACAATGTCCACAGGAACTAATATCAAGAATTTACACAATTTGATATTTGCTTCTCCAAGTAAATCTATTGTACGTATTCTTCAGTCTATAGGTAGAGCATTGCGCAAATCTTCTACCAAATCAATTGCTACTCTATTTGATATTGCTGATGATCTTAGCTACAAGTCACATACTAACCATACAGCAAATCACTACAGAGAAAGAATTAAAATCTACGCAACTGAAGGATTCGACTTTAAAACATATAAGGTTGGTATAGAATGACATTAAAAGTAGTAAAACTAATCAACGGTGATGAGATCATAGCAGATATTGATCTTGAAAAAGATTCAACTAAAGAAACATATACTTTACACGACTCGTTAGCTTCCAAATCCTATTGGGACGGATCGGACTTTGTGTTGTATTTTGTTAGATATTGTGCAACGACAGATGATCCTATTGAAATCCGTAAGACGGATATTCTGTTTTTAGTTGATCCTATCAAAGATGTTGTTACTAACTTTGAGGAATTTAGAGAACAACGTCGAAAGAAAAAGAAAAAGGCATCAGATAGAGATGATGCTTTGGATGTGTTTAAGAATATGCTTAGGACGAGTAATAGCAGTATCCATTAATAAGGCACATTCGTGATTATACCGGAGTTTTGAAATATGTCAAGTGAAAAAGTGATTAAGGTGTCAAAAAAAGCACTAAAGAAAAGTCAGCCGCATTACGTAGATAACAAGAAGCTCTACGGATATATGATTCATTATATCAATGAGTATCGTGATGCAAAAGAAAACAATAAGCCGCTTCCCAGAATCCCAGAATATGTTGGCGATTGTATTTTAAAGATTGCCACAAAATTATCATACAAACATAACTTTATATCATATACATATAAAGAGGAGATGATTGGAGACGGGATAGAAAATTGCATCGCATACATGCACAATTTTAACCCTGACAAAAGCAATAATCCATTTGCCTATTTCACTATGATCATATATAATGCCTTTTTGCATAGGATCGCTAAAGAGCACAGACAGACTTACGTCAAATACAAGATATTCGAGAATATGGATATCATGGATGAACTGACCGAGTTTGTTAATAGTGAAACAAGCAAAACTGCTATAAAAGGGTCATCTTCTCATACAGTAGATCATACTGAACGAATGGGCAAATTTGTTTCTGATTATGAAACAAAGCTCAAAAACAAAAAAACCCCAAAGAAAAAAGGGTTAGATGTATTTGTAGAGGATAATGAAGATGGCTAAAGATATTATTATTCCAGCGCCAGTTGCTGATATGATCAGTAAGCTGAACGACAAAAGCGCGCCGGAACACATTAGATTTAATTATAGAACTTCGCTTGAAAACATCGCTGATTTCTGCAAGCGAAATGTTGATAGTTTTGACAAAGAGTTAGAACTAAAACAAATGAAGCGCAGAATCAAATATTGATTGGGACTATATTATGAAAGTATTGTTGATTACTGACCAACACTTCGGTATTCGTAATGATAATGTTGCTTTTCTGGATTACTACGAGAAGTTTTATGAAAACGTAGTATTTCCATATATTGATGAGAATAAGATAGACACTGTTATTGATTTGGGTGATACGTTTGAGCGTAGGAAGTTCGTCAACTTTTTTACGCTATCGCGCTCGAAAGAAATGTGGTTTGATCAACTAGAATCGCGCAATATTAATTACTATTATATCGTTGGTAATCACACGGCGTATTTCAAAAATACTATTTCTGTTAACACACCTGAGCTTGTGTTCAGTCGATATAAGAACTTTCATATTATTCAAAGTCCGCAAGTCGTTAATATCGGTGGCCTTGATATTGTTTTGATGCCTTGGATCTGCCAAGACAATCAAGAAGATGCTATGAAACTTATTGACGAAACTCGCGCTCAAATGATGTTTGGTCATCTTGAGATTGTTGGGTTTGAGATGCACAGAGGGGTTTATGTCTCTCACGGATTAGAGTCTTATGTCTTTAATAAGTTTGAATTGGTGGCTTCTGGACACCTGCATCATAGATCTTCTCGTGGCAATATCCACTATCTGGGATGCCCCTATGAAATGGACTGGTCTGACTACGGCGACCAAAAAGGCTTTCATATTTTCGATACCGAAACTCGGGACTTGACTTTTGTGCCAAACCCATATATTATGTTCCATAAGGTGTACTACGATGACGCTGGACACTCTTCTTCGAGTATACTAGATTTTGATGCGGAAGCCTATCGCAATACGTATGTGAAGGTTATTGTTAAAGAAAAGACCAACCATTATTGGTTTGACTTGTTTCTTGATAAACTAGAAGCGTCTGATCCTTTGAACATAGAAGTTGTTGAAAGTGATATTAATCTTGCTCTAGAAGATGAAAGCGATGTCGTTGATGGCGCTGAAGACACTATGTCTTTTTTGAAGAAATATGTTACCAACATTGATGCTGATATTGATAAGAACTCGTTAAGCCTTTTGTTGACGGATCTTTACAGCGAGGCTCTTTCGTTAGAATAGGAATAGCATGGCAATTACATTTAAAAAAGTTCGGTGGATGAATTTACTCTCCACCGGAAATACATTTACAGAAATTGATATCGATACGCACCCTATGACTTTGATTGTCGGTCATAACGGGTCAGGTAAAAGCACATTCATCGACGCTATCTCTTTTGCTCTTTATGGAAAACCGTTCCGTAAAATTAATAAGCCTCAGCTTATTAACAGCATCAATGCCAAGAATCTTCTTTGTGAGATTGAATTCAGTATTAATTCTAATGAGTATCTAGTTCGTCGTGGTATGCGACCTAATATTTTTGAAATCATTCAAAACGGCACCTTGGTAAATCAGGATGCTGCAACTAGAGACTATCAGGAATATCTTGAGAAACATATTCTGCGGATGAATCATAAGTCGTTCACTCAAATTGTTACTTTGGGTTCTTCGACTTATGTTCCGTTCATGCAAATGCCTGCACACGCTCGTCGTGAATTTAATGAAAATCTTCTAGACATTCAGATTTTCTCGACGATGTATTCTTTGCTGAAAGATAAACTATCTGAAAATAAAGGCAATATCATTGATGTGAAGTATAAAGCTACCTTAGCTCAGGAAAAGATTGATATGCAAAATAAGCATATCTTGAGTCTTAAGCAAAGTAGTGATAAAATAATTGAAGGCAAGAAAACTCTCATTCAGAATATGAGAGACTCTATTTCTGATCTGGTTGAGCAAAATCGTTTGCTGAATACACAAGTCGAAGAACTTGAGCTTTCGGTAAATGATGAGGCGGCTCTTTCTAAGAAACAGACTTCATTGCTTCAACTAGAAAAGCAAATGGAAACTCGCCAATCTAAGTTGCAAAAGGAAATCGCGTTTTTCCGAGAGAATGATAGCTGTCCTACTTGTAAGCAAAGTATTGATGACACGTTCAAAGCGGATAGCGTTTCCGATCGCGAAAGAAAAGAACACGAACTGTGTGATGCTTTAACTAAACTCGAAGAGGAATACAATGCGGTTTCTCTGAGGTTGGCTGATATCAAAGAAGTTCGTGATAAAATAATTGATCTTTGGTCGACTATTAATACAAACAATAATCAAGTTGATTTTATCCAAAAGCAAATTCAGCTTGAAGAATCTGAAGTGACCAAGGTTCAGGGAGATGATGATACCATTAAAGAAGAAACTGCTAAACTCGTAGAACTTCAAAACCAATTGGTTGAATACACAGCAGAAACTGAAACCCTTATAAAACAAAAGTCAACTCTCGATCTAGCTTCTGTACTACTAAAGGATAGTGGTATCAAAGCAAAAATTATTAAGCAATACGTTCCTATCATGAATAAATTGATTAATAAATACTTGACCGCAATGGACTTCTTTGTCCAATTCGAACTGGATGAAAACTTCAATGAAAAAATTAGGTCAAGACATAGAGACGACTTCTCCTACGAGTCCTTTAGCGAAGGCGAAAAATGCCGCATTGATCTTGCTCTTATGCTATGTTGGCGTACAATCTCTAAGCTCAGAAATAGCAATAGCACAAATCTATTGGTCATGGACGAAATCTTCGATGGGGCGCTTGATGCAACGGGTTCGGAAGAGTTCATGAAGATTCTTAAGACTCTTCTGGGCGACTCCAATATCTTTATTATTTCGCATAAGACTGAAAACATTAGTGATAAATTTGGCCGAATTCTTAAGTTCGATAAGGTCAAGAATTTTTCGAGGATGTCAGTATGACAAAATATTCTTATGTTGAGCCGAATGAAGACGGTAATCCTGTAGAATTTGTTTATGATGAAGCTGAGATTTTATTTGAATACTGGCCGTATTGGAAAGAACGAATGGTTAAAAAGTATGGCGAAGGCCATGAATTAATTACAGAAGAAAACTGTATTGAAGACTGGGTAACAGTCAATTGGGCTACGGAGATTAAAAATGACTAATTTTGAAAAAGGTAAAGAGTTCATGGAAAAGTTTGGCCAAAAGATTGCAACCAAGCCAAAGTTTCCTAGCAATGATGTTGTAGAACTTCGTTACGAATTAATTCGTGAAGAACTAGAGGAGCTAAAAGATGCTATCAAAGATAAAGACATCGTTGAGGTTGCCGATGCTCTCACTGATATTTTGTACGTCACTTACGGAGCAGGTCTTGCTTTTGGTATTGATCTTGATAAGTGTTATGCTGAAGTGCATCGGAGTAATATGACCAAACTGGGCGAAGATGGAAAGCCTGTTTATCGTGAAGATGGCAAGATTAAAAAGGGTCCAAATTACGAACGTCCTAATCTTAGAAAAGTTTTGGGAGTTAAGTAATGAATCTTGAGCTTGTTTCTCATAATGATCCTATTTTAAAGACTCCGGCTCAAAGGTTTAACTTTGATAATCCTCCTTTTGACCCCATGGAATTTTCCATTGAGCTGATCAAAAAGATGAAAGAACATCGTGGTCTTGGTCTTGCTGCTCCACAGGTTGGTTATCCTTATCAGATTTTTGCAATGATTGGAGAAACTCCTATTGTGGCGTTTAATCCTAAGATTGTTGAGGTTTCTTCTGAGACAATTAAAATGGAAGAAAGCTGTCTATCATATCCTAAGTTGATTGTTAAGATCAAGCGTCCTAGAATGATCAAAGTGCGATTTGCTTTTCCTGATGGATATATCAAAACACACACATTTGATGGTATGACGGCAAGAGTATTCCTTCATGAATACGATCATCTTATTGGTAAATGCCATCTTGACCGTGCAGAGTCGTTAGATAAAGAACGGGCCAAGAAAGATTGGAAAAAACTGCAGCGTATGCGAAAAGCAGTTGACAAGTTTGTAACTTTATAGTATACTTGTTGCTCGTTATTTGGAGATTATTATGAAAGACTGCGTGAAAGACTGCGACCGTCCTTGCACTTCTTTGTCAGTAAAAACAATTTATATTGATCAAAAGATTCCTAGCGATCATCTTATCGGCAGCTTTGTTGATGAGAGCCATTATGATGTCTTATTGACAGAAGATACTGACGTTTATGGTCCTTCTCTTGATGGAAGCATGACTGAAGATAATATTATCCTGAAATTTCGTAAGAACGTTTTTACTCAAGAAGAACTTTACCTTTGTTATGAAGGTCTGATTGGTGCTGCCTCTGAATCGCAGAATCGCGGTATGGCTGCTGGCCCTCGCGGTGAAATGCTTTCTGCTTCTGGTCGAGGTGGTCGTGAGTGGGTTTCTAATTATCAGATTGATGTTCTTGAATATCTCACCAGAACTAACGTTTCTGTGTTTGATGATGAAAGTCTAGAATCTATCAAGATTAAACATCAAAAGAAAGAGCCTGATCAGACTCGTGGTTGCGTGTGGTTGCGCAGTGAAGTCTGTAAAGATCATGATCCTTATTTTGGATGGTTTGATCGTTGGGTTGAGGGTCTAAGCAATAAACATGAAGACACTCGCCGAGCGGAAGCCAAGTATATTCTTGACAATTATATTTCGGAAACTAACTACGCACAAACTGTTATGTCTGGCGTTGCTGGATATTATTCTCGGTATCCTAGAATTCCTTATAAGCGAGCAACTGCTTTTACTGAAAAGAATCCGCAGGATTTCGAAAAGAGCTTTCCGTATTTGAAGAAGCTGAATCATTGTTTCAGCCAACTTCTTCCGCAGCGTTGGGGCAACCAAAGAGCAGCTGCAGATAAACTTGATCCTAACTTTTTGATTTCTGATACTGTATTCACTACTCTTACAGTGAATCACAATTTCCGCACCGCCGCGCACCTCGATGCGGGCGATCTTGCGTCAGGATTCTCGAACCTATCCGGTCTTGGTGCTGGTTGGGAAGGCGCGGAACTTATCCTCCCTGAATATCGTGCAGCAGTAAAACTAGAGCCTGGTGATCTTCTCCTTGTGGCAAACCATACTGCTATCCATGGTAATGCAGAAATTCGGGGCGAGAATCCTGATCGTATGACTATTGTTGCATACTTCCGTGAAGATATGCTTGAACCTGGAAGTTGGGAATATGAACAGCTTCGTAAGAAGTTTGTTGATTCCCGCAGACTTAATAAAGACCATCCCCTTCAGCGTAAACTTTGGAATGGTGTGAGTCCTGGTATGTGGGACGAGCAAGAATGGTTTGACTACCTTGCTGCGCACGGTATGACTGATCCTTATGACAAGAGTACAGCAGGTTCTCTAGAAAGTTTCTTTTAATGTGTGGTATTATCGGCGCTTATATTTCTGATCCAACTGAAGCCGATTTTACTACTATCAGAAATATTTTTATTGAATCTCGGATCAGAGGTAAACACGCTACAGGTCTTTCATATATCAAAGATGGACAAATTTGGACAGAGCGAACTGCTCTTCCTGCTGATGAATTTGCTGAAACTTATGAGTTTGAGCAACTAGTAAATGAAGATGGAAATATATGCTTTGTTGGACATTGCAGATATTCCACTTCTGACTTGTTGTATAATCAGCCTCTAGAAACTTCTCAGATTTCGTTAGTCCATAATGGTGTCATATCTCAAGAACTTCCTGAGCGATGGGAAGAGCTTTATGGATATAAGTGTAATACTAAAAATGATTCTGAACTCTTACTAAAAAGTTTGGCTGAAGGTAAAAGTCCTTTTATTTGGGAAGATGCTTCTATTTCTGGTGCTGTATTGTCTTTGTATAATAAACAAGTATCTTTTTTTAGAAACGGTAAGCGTCCTTTGTATTATTCATATAAGCCTAAGAGTGTTGTTTTTGCATCGACTAAAGACATTTTACATCGTGCCGGAGTTTCTGGAATTGCTGAAGCAAAACCTTATGTTACATACTTTATGAACGATGTTAGTTTTTTGATAGAACGACACGAAGTTGATATTGTACGAAAGAAAGATTTACAACATGTATAACACTAAAGACTATACTTGGGGATATGAAATTGAATGGGGTGATATTGATCGCTCTATTAGTATTCCAGAAAACTTAGGAAAGTGGGAATACGCTGAAACTGATATTGTGAATATCCACGGCGATTACAAGTATATTGCGTGTGATCCGCTAGGTCTAGAACCTCCTATGGGTGGAGAAATAAACACCAAGCCTACTAAAACTTGGCAAGAACAGGTTGATCGTATTCTAGAAATTAAAAAGATATTTGAAGATCACGGTAATACTCCATCATCTTCTTGTGTTAATCATGGCCATCTTCATGTATTTGTTCCTGGCCTTAAAGATGATCTTGATGCACTAAAGAGACTGGTTTCTTATATCAAGAAGAATCAAGAAGCTACCATTGCTGCTTGTTATCAGTTTGAAGATCGTGTAGATATGAAGGGATTCAAGAATGCCAAAACATATCTAAAATATGATGGCGGTCGTGTTATGCCTGAATATATGTGTGACAACATCATTAACATGGCCACAGACTTTAACCATTTTATCAAATTGCATGCTGCAGGTAAAGATGGTATTTCTATGGGTCGGCCTTTCCGATATGCAATCAACACATATTGCATGAAGCACACAGGAACTATTGAGTTCCGCTGTTTCCGATCAACTACTAAAAGAGAAGAACTTGAATCTCAGTTCATATTTGCTGAGGCTTTCATTGATGCTGCTCTGAATGGTGGTGATAGTGTGGAAGATATTCTTGATAAATATGAACTGAAGTTTCCTCCATTTATTTGGAACGCTAATGAATATTCAGGATGGGTTGATACCAAATATGATAAAGAGCGTGGAGAAAAAAAGCGCGAGTTCCATGAAGTTACTTAATTGTAGCAAAGAACAATTTACCGCAGCCATCACTAACAAAAAAGAAGATTCGTTTGCTAAGACATTCTTAGCTAAAGCCAACATGCAAGATCAGTGGGCACATTGCACCGGAGCATGGGATGGCGACGAGTTGCTTGGAGCAATAATTGTTACAGTCAGCAAACGTGATCCAAAGGTGGCAAATCTTCAATTACTTCACACATTCCATTCTCACAGAGGAAAGGGTGTGGGTAGAGTGCTAACTGATTACGCTTTACTGAAAGCTATGAAAATGGATGCTGTATATTTTAGAGTTTCTGCTGAACCTGATGCTGTTCCATTCTACAAAAAGTGTGGATTCAAGTTTTGGGGAAAACAGAAGTCTGGCTCTTCTTTAAGTATTTTTAAAATAGGGGGAGACCGATACACTGATGGTATCTATGATTATGATGATGTCATCTCTTCTGCAGTAAATAGTGGAAGAAAGGGCGGCGTTGTATCAGCTATTGACTTGCAGTGAAAAATGATATAAGCTGCTGTTACTACTACCTACATTATGGAGAATTATTAAATGATTGATAAGAGTAAAATTACGCATATTTCTGAGTGGAGAAAAATTTCTGAATTGCCTTCTTCCAACAACGTTCAGCGCAGTCTAGATTCTCAGTACGGTTCTACTGGGATTTATCAGGTGGCTGATGGTGAAGATATTGAGCTTATCGGCGATGATCTTGTAAGCCCTCATATTGGATATATTGGCAAGAGTTCTAATATTCATGATAGAACATATAAGATTCGCCAGACTGCAAATTCAAAAACTAACTCAAATTCTCATGGCGCAGGCACTTATATTCGCCAAAATCTAAATCCCGATAGTTGTTTTGTTCGTGTTCTTTATTGCAGCGAGGAAAATACCACTTTCATGGAAAATCTATTTCATAACGAAATGCAAAAGCATTTTGGGTACAAGTTCAAGTGGAAAGAAGCGTCGGGCGGTAAGGATGGAGAATATGTCAATGCTACTATTTTGGTTGATAAGCTCTCCAATGAAGAACGCAAAAATCTGATTATCTATGCGCAGGAAGCAATCAAAAATGACCTTTTTGCAGACTACATGAATGCTTGATAATAAAGAAAGATTTATCCGATGGTATGCGTGGTCTTTAGAGTATAAAGATTGCGATCCTGCCATTTGGATGATGAATTATCTTAATAACAGGTATGAGCATAATAGCGAAGAGAGAGTATGGCTTTGCTGGCTATATGCCAACACATATTATCTTCCTACTTCGTGGGTCCTTAAGAATGAATTTCCCGACTACGAGCTTGCAACTGTAGACAGAATCAGTCAATGGAACACTGCAAATTATAAAAGACTCCGTTATCAAACTGATACCAAATACAACAAGGGGCATTTGCCTTCTATGTTTGAGTCCTATCAAAAGTTTGTAGGAAACTCTTCTCAAAAAGAAGTTCTAGAGAATTATTATGGGGATAATGAATCTCAGAATTTTGACAATGTTTGGAATGTTGTAAACAAAGAGTTTCATAAGTTTGGAAGATACACTACTTGGTTTTACATGCAGTCTTTACATAGCACTGCAGGTCTTATTCTTGAACCAACCAGCCTTATGCTTTCTGACTATTCTGGCAGTCGTTCTCACCGTAATGGCTTTTTGCTGGCGCTTGATCGATCAGATTGGATTGATACTAAGTTGACACAAAAAGAATATTCATATTTAGAAGCAGAAGCAAAAGATATTCTTGTTGAAATCAAAACTAGATTTCCGCATCTAGCATCAGAAGCTAACTACTATACTATGGAAACTTGCCTTTGTTCTTTTAAGAAAATCTTTAGAGAAAAACATGGCAGGTATTTGGGATATTATTTGGATAGGCAAGCTGAAGAAATATTTCAACTAGAAGAAGATAACTGGCCTGGTATTGAGTGGAATGTTCTTTGGCAAGCTCGCCAAGAGTCCCTAGATAACAGACTGCTTACTAATAAGATTGATAAAAATAAGTTTACTTCTTTTCTTAATACAGGTAAAATAGAAAAGCTGAATTGGATGTTCTCTGATGAAGGAGAAGTAAAACAAGGATTGGAGATGTTCTATGGTTAAGATTATTGCAATTGGTGGAGAGCCTGGAGCTGGCAAATCTACTCTTATGAGAAAGATAATTGATCAATATAAAATTGATGAGTTCAAAGATGATTTCAAATTGGTTCCTTACCATCAGAAAGATAATCTATATGTTCTAGGTAAATATGAAGATGATCAGGTGTTTGCTGGAACTGATAGAATGAGTATGGCGGTTCAGCCAGAAGCTATAAAATTTCTATCTTCTATTCCTGACAATTCTATTGTTTTGTTTGAAGGCGATAGGCTATTCAACAACTCTTTCTTAGAGCATTGTAACGATAACTTCGATCTTTCTATAATTTATCTTTCTACTCAAAAGAAAGAAAGAGAATTGAGATATGAAAGTCGAGGCAGCAACCAAGATGAAACCTGGTTGCGAGGTAGAGAAACTAAGGTTGCTAATATTTTGAGTAATCTTAATCTGCTGTTTATCATAGAACACCTAGAAAATAATACGTATGATGAGCAAAATACCATTGTGAGTTATATAAATACTGTTATACATGATGCTAATAATTGAGGTTACAATATGACACCACGCATACAAGACATACAAGAAACTATAATTGAACCAAGTGCAAAATTCTATGTAAAGACTGTGCACACACAAAACTACCCAAAAATCAACTATAAGTACAACGAAGGTAAATACCTTCAAGAAATCGCCACTTACATTGATAAGACATATGGCGAACACTATGCCCAAGGCAATATCCAATCAACTGAAATCGCTATAGACCGAGGTCGGGGTCTAGGCTTTTGCTTAGGTAACGTCGACAAGTATTCTGGTCGCTATGGCCAGAAAGGTGGAGTAGAAGATTGGCGCAAAGATTTGATGAAGGTTATTCATTATGCCATCATCGCATTACATGTACATGATCTAGAAAACAAGAAGGAAGTATAATATGACAAGCAAAAATGATTTTGCCGTGTTTGTTGCTCTGGACCGCTCAGGTTCTATGAATGGTGAACGCTGGACTACTGCTATCACCTCACTAAATGATTACATCAAGGGACTTCAGAAGGAAAAGATTGAAGGCGAAGTAACTATTGTTGCATTTGATTCCGCCTATATTCTTCAGGGTTCTACAACTAGACTTGAAACTATTACGGAAAGTCAAAGTATTGCTTACTTTGAACCACTTCGTTATGATGTTCTGCAACCTTCTGGCGGCACTCCTCTTTATGATGCTGCTGCTCATGTAATGGATCGCGCTCTAGAACGCAATGCAAAGCGTACTGTTGTTGTCATTCTAACTGACGGTGAAGAAAACCAGTCGCAGGAATACACTCAGGCTAAGATTAAGAATAAGGTCAAGGTTCTTCAGGAAAAGAACTGGGAAGTTATCTTCCTTGGCGCTAACTTCGATGTCACAACTTATACCAGTGCATCAGGTCTTGCTTCGACTAAGATGCGCAATGTTGATTTTAACAACAAGTGGGCAACAGCAACTATGACTGCTGATCTCTCATCAAACACTATTGCATATGCTACCGTCGGCGCTGCAATGAATATGTCTCTCGACGTAAAGGTAAAGTAAATTATGGATATTAATGTTCCTATTGAAGAAATGCGTAAGCGTAAGCTATTTGTTGCTACCCCCATGTATGGTGGTATGTGCGCAGGTATGTTTGCTCGTTCATCGAATGACCTATCGGCGATGGCTGTTCACTATGGAATCGAAGTACGATTCTATTATCTTTTCAACGAGTCGCTGATTACTCGCGCTCGTAACTATTGCGTAGACGAATTTCTTCGTTCGGACTGCACTCACATGCTATTCATTGACTCTGACATTGGTTTCAATGCTCAGGATGTATTTGCTATGCTTGCTCTTCAGGGTGATGATTCACCATATGACATTCTTTGCGCCCCTTATCCTAAGAAGTGCATTGCTTGGGAAAAGATCAAGACTGCAGTAGACAAGGGTATTGCAGATGAAGACCCTAACGTTCTTGAAAAGTTCGTCGGTGACTATGTGTTTAATCCTGCTAATGGTGCTAATGAAATCCGTATCTCTGAGCCTGCAGAAGTTCTTGAAGCTGGTACTGGCTTTATGATGATCAAGCGTTCGGCGCTGGATAAGATGTCGGCTACTTACGCTGAACTTATGTACAGACCAGACCACGTTCGTACTGCTGCATTCGACGGTTCGCGTGAGATTATGTGCATGTTTGATGCTCTTATCGACAACAAGACTGCTCGAATCAACAAGGAAATTGCTGAGTTCTTCAAGAAGAATCCAAAGGCTACTCCACAGGAAGTTATGGACTTTATTGCTGACACCAAGCATTCGGCTTTTGGTCATGAATACTCGAACCGTTATCTGTCAGAAGATTATATGTTCTGTCAGTGGGCTCGTGAAGCTGGTCTGAAGGTTTGGCTTGCTCCTTGGATTGCTCTGCAGCACGTTGGTTCGTATATCTTTGCTGGTTCGTTAAACGATCTTGCTCAGGTAGGCGCAGCCGCTACTGTTGATCCCACCAAGCTGGGAAGCAAAAAGTAATTGACTTCGCAGTCAATATGTTATATAATAATACTTTAATAATGAAGGAGTGAAATATGAAACTAAGTGATGCAACTGTAAGTGTTCTTAAGGAGTTTTCTAGCATTAACCCGTCTATTGCTATTCAGGCGGGTAATGTTATCAAGACTGTTTCGACGTCAAAGACTATCGTAGCCAAGACTAGTGTTGAGGATAATTTCCCCAACAATCTGGCTCTTGCCAATCTTTCGAAATTCCTTGGTGCACTTAGCATCATGGATGAGCCTGATTGCGATTTCAAGAATGATCGAGTTATCATTAAGGACAAGAACAAGAACGTTACTACAATTTTCTATGCTGCAGAGGACACTATTGTAGTTCCTCCTAAGAAAGATCTTGTGCTTCCTTCGCAGGATTCTGCCTTCCGTCTCTCGTCTGAAGCAATTACTAAGATTCATCGTGCTGCTTCTATTCTTCAGGTTCCTGAAATTGTAATCATGGGAGAAGATGGTCGAGTTACTGTTAGCGCAGAAGATGTGGCCAAGCGGGGCGGCAGCGATACCTTTAAGATCGATCTTGGGGAAACTGACTCTGAGTTTCGTGTTGTGTTTAAGGCTGACAATCTGAAGGTTCAGCCTCTTGACTATGCCGTTACGGTTTCTTCTAAGGGACTGGCATTTTTTGATAATGATGCTCGTCAGTATTGGATTGCGACGGAAATTCGCAAGGCTTAATCTATCTGATGTAGTGCAGGAAGACTCAGAAGCGTAGGTGCCTGCACCACCGTTGACGCTTCTGCTTTTTATTTTATTATGGAGATTATTATGGACGAGTTTCTCTGGACGGAAAAGTACCGCCCTGTAAAAATTGATGATTGTATTCTTCCCACTAGTCTCAAAAATACCTTCAAGCAGTTTGTAGAAAAGGGCGAAATCCCTAATCTGTTGCTTTCTGGTCCTCCAGGAACAGGTAAAACGACTGTAGCCAAGGCTATGCTCAAAGAACTTGATGCTGATTATATTGTAATCAATGGCTCGGATGAAGGTCGTCGTATTGACACTCTGAGAACTTATATTCGTGACTTTGCTTCGACTGTTTCTTTCACAGGTCGCCGTAAGTACGTTATCCTAGACGAAGCTGACTATTTGACTGCTGACTCTGTTCAGCCTGCACTTCGTAACTTCATTGAAGAATTTTCGTCAAATTGTGGGTTCATCCTCACCTGTAATTATAAGAATAAGCTGATTGAGCCATTGCGTTCGCGTTGTTCGACTGTTGAATTTAAGATTCAAAAGAAAGATAAGGAACAGATTTGTATTGATTTCTTCAAGCGTATTCTTGATGTTCTAAACAAAGAAGAAATTGAATACGATAAAGCTGCAGTTGCTGAACTTGTAAGCCTGCACTTTCCTGACTTTCGTAAGATCATTAACGAACTGCAGAAGTATTCGGCTACTGGTAAGATTGACACAGGTATTCTTTCCAACTTTAATACTGAGTCTTTCAAAACTATCGTTAGTTATTTGAAAGAAAAGGACTTCAATAAGATGCGGCGCTGGGTTGCTCAGAACTCTGATCTGGACTTTGCTTCCTTGCTTCGTATGCTTTATGACACTTGTTCGGACTATCTTGAAACTGATTCAGTAGCTAACTTCATTCTTGTTGCTGCTGACTATCAGTTCAAGCATGCCTTTGTTGCTAATCCTGAAATTAACACAGTCGCTTTTCTGACTGATGTTATGCTGCAGTGTTCGTTCAAATGAGTAATCCTTTTGATTATGTGTTTGATATTTCTTCAGGTAAAAAGAATATCATAAAGAATAGTGAATCTCCGGAACAAGCAGAAAAGGATTACAATCCATATATTGTAAATAAAGCATTATCGCACTATATTGATACAGTACATGATGCAAATGTCATGAATCTGTATCATAAACTCGATAATCGTCTCCAGTTTGACTATCTTATAAATAGTGTGAGAAGTCGGAAAAGAGCGAAAACCCAATGGTATAAGAAAGAAAAGGGTTTGAGTAATTTAGATATTGTTATGCTTACTTACGGTTATACTAAACCGAAGGCTGAAGCTGCTCTATCTATTCTGACTGAACAGCAAATAGCACTATTGAAAGCAAAACAAGAACAAAGGTGACGATATGAGTGACATACTAGAAACAATGGTTGAAGTTACCCTGCAAAAACCAGACGATTTCTTAAAAGTCAAAGAGACTTTAACAAGAATTGGTGTAGCTTCACGCAAAGAAAAGATACTCTATCAGTCTTGTCACATTTTGCACAAAAAAGGCAAATACTATATTGTGCACTTTAAGCAGATGTTTGTTCTTGACGGAAAGCCCACTGACTTTTCGGAAGGCGATATTGCACGCAGAAATACAATCGCAAACCTACTGGCCGAATGGGGTCTTGTAGAGATTGTAGACAAGACCATGACTGAGGAGCCAATTGCTCCTATGAGTCAGATCAAAATTGTATCATATAAAGAGAAAGGTGATTGGAAGTTAATTCCAAAGTATTCGATCGGAAAGAAATAAATGGAACAATTAAAATGGGATGAACGCTTAGGCTACGTCCCAGTTCCTCGTGAACCCAAATGGGTTTGGGAGGTTTTTGGGGATGGTGATCTTAAGATTGAATTTATGAATAATGTTAGTCTCTACAAAAGGCTAATAACAAAACTAACTCTTAAAAGCAAATGGACTAAATTGAGATGATAACAGCACAACATCTAGAAGAAATCTATGAAGTAAAAAGCTCAGTATTTCCTTCTTATCTTGAGCCGTTAGAAAAGACATTTGCTGAATTCAACATCAATACCGTAAATCGTAAGGCTGGATTCCTCTCCCAAATTGGAGTCGAGTCCAGCCTTTTGACACGTGTTATAGAAAACTTAAACTACTCTGCTCCAGGCTTGATAGCAACATTTCCTCATGTGTTTAACAAATACAATGCTGCTACATACGAGCACAAGCCAGAAAAGATAGCTAATTTGGCATATGCTAATAGATTAGGGAATGGCGGAGAGCCAACAGGCGATGGATGGAAGTATAGAGGTATGGGTCTTATTCAGCTAACTGGAAAAGATTTACATTCTCTATTTGCAGCGTATATTAAAATGCCTCTTGATAATGTTCAAGATTATCTACAAACAAAAGAAGGCGCTGCTCGTTCTGCTGGATGGTATTGGAACTATAGAGCAATAAATCAGTATGCTGATGCTGATAATATTGAACAAATTACAGCACACGTTAATGCAGCAAAACTTGCTCTAGCGTCTAGAACGAAATATTACAACAAAGCTAAACTAGTTTTGGCTTGACTTCACCTGAAAAATTAGGTATACTTGTAAGAACTGAAGGAGTTCTGAATGCGATTTTACACGTCCGCTATACAGCGCGGAAATTACATCTTTGTTAGAGGTTGGAATGGTGCAAAGCGCGAACACCATAAGGTACAGTATAAGCCATATTTGTTTGTTCCATGCAAAGAAGAGTCGGAGTATCATACTCTAGATGGAAATCCTGTAGCCAAATATGATTTCGAAAACCTTCAGGAAGGCAAAGAGTTTCTAAAGAAGTATGACGACTTGTCGAACTTTCCCATTTATGGTATTGATAAGTTTGTCTATGCGTTCATTAATGATGAATATCCTGGTGAAGTTCGATACGACAAAGAGCGTATGAACGTTGCAACTGTTGACATCGAAGTTAATTCCGATGGTGGGTTCCCTGATATTCGTGCAGCTGACCGAGAAGTTACAGCTATTACCTTGAAGAAGGGTAACAAAATCCGTGTCTTTGGATGCGGAGAATTTGATGTAAAGGATACAGGCGCAGTTTATTATAACTGTCGTGATGAAGAAGAGCTGCTTCTCAAATTCCTTGATTGTTGGGAAGAATTTGACATCGATGTCATTACTGGATGGAACATTGAGTTTTTCGATATTCCATATCTGGTAAACCGTATCACGAATGTTCTTGGTCACGACTTCGCTAAACGTCTTTCGCCTTGGAAGATTCTTTTGGAATCTAAGGTTGAAATCTTTGGTAAGGAGCAGCAAACCTATAATCCTATGGGTATTGTTATCATGGATTATCAGCAGCTGTATAAGAAATTTACCTATACGCAGCAGGAATCGTATCGGCTGGATCACATCGCCTACGTTGAGATTGGTGAGAATAAGCTAGACTATTCTGAATATGATAACATGCATGACTTCTTCTTGAATGACTATCAGAAGTTTATTGAATATAACATTCATGACGTTATTCTTGTTGATAAGTTGGATGAGCGTTTGAATCTTATGGATCAAGCGTTTACTATTGCTTATGACGCTAAGATCAACCTTGAAGACGTATTCACTTCTGTGCGTCTTTGGGACGTTATTATTCATAACTACATGATGGACAAAAAGCTGGTCATTCCTCAGAATAAGATTACCAGCAAAGGTGATCAATATGCTGGCGCTTTCGTTAAAGATCCGCAGGTAGGTATGCATGAATGGGTTGTGTCGTTTGACGTTACCTCGCTGTACCCTTCTCTGATTGTTCAGTATAATCTATCGCCGGAAACCTATGTTGGAAAAATTGATGGGTTTTGGAGTGTTGATGACCAACTTTATAACAATGCTTTGGCTAAATATGATAAGGAACTGACTGAGAAAAACTATACTCTTGCAGCCAACGGTTCTTTCTGGGACAAATCTAAAAAGGGAATTTTCCCTGAGATTGTCGAAAAGATGATGAAAGACCGTAAGGCATATAAGAATAAGATGTTTGAGGCTGAAAGAGAATACCAAAAGAATCCCACAAAGGAACTCAAGAATGCTATCGCTAGATACAACAACATGCAGATGGCTCGTAAAATTCAGCTCAACTCTCTTTATGGCGCTATTGGAAATGCTTATTGTCGGTGGTATAGTTTGGCTTTTGCTGAAGCAATTACCCTATCTGGCCAGCTTGCCATTAGATATGTAGAAACAAATATGAACCTGTATCTGAATAAGATACTTGGCACTAAAGATGAAGATTATGTTATTGCTGTAGATACCGATTCCAACTACGTTAAACTGGGGAAACTTGTCGATAAAATTGCTGATGGCAAAACTCTTGAGCAAAAGATCAACATTGTTGATAAAATTTGTAAGGAAAAGCTAGAGCCTTATATCGCAAAAACTCTTGATGCTTTTGCTGTGTATACTAAAGCATATAACTCGTTTCTTTCTATGAAGCGTGAAGCTATTGCAGACAAGGGCATCTGGACTGCCAAGAAGCGGTATATTCTTAACGTGTGGGATAGTGAAGGAATCCGGTATCCTGCACCTAAGCTAAAGATGATGGGTATTGAAGCTGTTAAATCATCAACTCCTTCTTCTTGCAGAGAAAAGATTAAGCAAGCTCTGAGGATTATGATGGAAGGAACAGAGGATCAGCTGGTCGAATTTATTGAACAATTCAAAGATGAGTTTGAAACTTTGCCCTTTGAAGAAATTGCCTTTCCTCGGGGCTGCAATAATCTTGCTAAGTTTTCCAGTCCATCCACCATCTATAGACTATCGACTCCGATTCATGTCAGAGGCGCTCTAGTTTATAATCATTTCCTTAAAGAAAAGGGATTGGATAGTAAATTTCCAGGCGTTCAGGAAGGTGAAAAGATTAAGTTCTGTTACATGACTACGCCCAATACTCTAAAAGAAAACGTAATATCTGTGGTTAATAATTTGCCAAAGTCATTGGACTTGGACAAATACATCGACTACGAAACTCAATTTAACAAAGCCTTTCTCGACCCGTTGCGAATAATTAGCAATGCAATTGGGTGGAAAACTGAATACGTTAACACTCTAGAAGATTTTTTCAATGATTAATACGGAGGTTTTATGAGCATTCTAGATAGACTAAAGAAAAACACTACAATTAAAGAAGCTGACATTCTTTCTGAATCGAAATTCTTTAATAAGAAAGATATGGTACAAACCACTGTTCCTATGATTAATGTCGCTTTGTCTGGCAGTCTTGATGGTGGCATCACTCCTGGACTTACTCTTTGGTGCGGCCCTTCGAAGCACTTCAAATCGTTCTTTTGCTTGCTTGAAGTTAAGGCATACTTAGACAAGTATCCTGAAGCAATCTGTCTGTTTTATGACTCGGAATTTGGTGCTGGTAAGAAATATTTTGAATCGATGGGTATTGATATGACTCGAGTTATTCATAGTCCCATTACTGATATTGAACAGCTAAAGTTTGATGCTACGTCTCAGATGAAGGAAATTCAGCGTGGCGACAAGGTCATTATCTTTGTTGACTCGGTAGGCAACCTTGCTTCTAAGAAAGAAGTTGAAGACGCTCTTGAAGGTAAGTCTGTTGCAGATATGACTCGTGCTAAGCAGCTCAAGTCTCTGTTCCGTATCATTACACCGCATCTGACTATCAAGGATATTCCGATGGTTGTGGTTAATCATACCTACCAGACTCAGGAAATGTATTCCAAGGCTGTTGTTTCTGGTGGTACTGGCATCTACTATTCGGCTGACAATATCTTCATTATTGGTCGTCAGCAGGAAAAGGATGGAACTGACATTACTGGCTACAACTTTATCATTAATGTAGAAAAGTCGCGTTACGTTCGTGAGAAGTCAAAGATTCCTATCGAAGTTCGGTTTGAAGGTGGAATTAGCACTTGGTCTGGTCTGCTTGATGTTGCTCTAGAATCCGGTCATGTGGTTAAGCCAAAGAACGGTTGGTATCAGCGAGTTGATCTAGAAACTGGGGAAGTTTCTGAAAAGAATTATCGTCGCGCAGAGACAGATAACAAGGATTTCTGGCTTCCTGTTCTTAGATCAAAGTCGTTCCGTAAGTATATTGAAGATAACTATATGCTTTCTCATGATGATATGATTTCTAATGAAGATATGAAAGACGTTTACGGAGAAGTTGAATGATTGAAGAAACAATTCTTAACCATATTGTTACTAATGATGAATTTTGCCGTAAGGTTTTGCCTTTCTTGAAAGAGGAGTATTTTGTTACACCTTCGAATAAGATTCTATTCAATGTGGTCAAGAATTTTATTGATGCTTACAACAGTGTGCCCAACAAGGTCACACTTATGCTTGAGGTCGATAAGCTCAGTGTAAATGAAGATCAATATAAAGAAGTAATTGAAACTATTGATAAAATACAAGATGATCCGAAGGTTGACCAGCAGTGGTTGGTTGATCAGACTGAGAAGTATTGTCAAGATCGCGCCATTTTCAATGCGATCCGTGAATCAATTACTATTATTGATGGTGGCAACAAAGACAAGAAAGACAAGGGTGCTATCCCACAAATCCTGACCGATGCATTGAGTGTGTCATTTGATACTAGCATCGGTCACGATTTTCTTGAGAATGCTGAAGATCGTTATGAGTTCTATCATAAGGCAGAATCTAAGCTAGAATTTGACCTTGAGATGTTCAATAAGATTACTCGCGGAGGTATTCCCAAGAAGTCTTTGAATGTTATTCTGGCTGGTACTGGCGTTGGTAAAACTTTGTTCATGACTCATTGCGCGGCTGGCCATCTTTCGTTGGGTAAGAATGTTCTGTATATTACCATGGAAATGGCTGAAGAACGTATCGCCGAACGTATTGACGCTAATCGCCTTAACTTGACTATGGATGAACTTCATGAGCTTCCTAAAGAATCTTATCTGAAGAAGATAGAAAATCTAAAGAAAAAGACTAATGGTCGTCTTATTGTTAAGGAGTATCCAACTTCAGCTGCAGGTGCTGGGCATTTCCGCCACCTTATCAATGAGCTGAAGATCAAGAAGAACTTTCTTCCTGATGTCATTTACATCGACTATATCAATATCTGTATGTCGATGCGTTTGAAGTTGGGGTCTAGTATCAACACGTATTCTTACATTAAAGCCATCGCTGAAGAAATTCGTGGACTCGCTGTAGAATATAATGTTCCTATCTTCACAGCAACACAAACCAATCGTGATGGTTACTCTAATAGTGATCCTGGTCTTGAGAACACAAGTGAATCTTTCGGACTTCCTGCGACTGCAGATATGATGTTTGCCCTGGTTTCTAATGAAGACATGGAAGCTATTGGTCAGATGATGGTTATCCAGCTTAAGAATCGATATAATGACGTTAATAAAGATAAGCGGTTTGTTATTGGGATTGAACGAGCAAAGATGAAACTTTATGATGTTGAGTCTCATGCACAAGATCAAGTTATGTCAGAACCTAAATACAAGGGTAAGAAGAATGACACTCCAGTAATGGACAACAGCTCATTCGGAACTGAAGATAAATTCATGAGCCGAGGTGTTGCTAAGAGGGATTTTGCTGGGTTAAAACTTAAATGAATTACACACTAAATACGAATAAAGGTAAAACTACAGTTGTAGAAACAAAAACTGATCGTGTTATTTTCTCTTCTGATAGTAGAAAAGAAGCAATATCAGTAATAGCAAAACTGCACAAAAATTGCGGATTTGCTGGATACACTCCAAATTTCTTTTTAGACTTATCATATAAAAAATTGTTTGAGCAATGAACATTTCAGTTACTGGAACAAGAAACTACGAACTCCGTAAAGTATTAAAGGCGGCGGCTGAGTTTTATGTTCGTCAGTATATCTCAGAAAGACTTTCGAAGAATATTAAATTAGACATTCGTATAAAGTCTGGGCTTGACGCTTTAGGTTATTGCACGTATCTAGATGACTATAACTATAAGCCAAGAGTATTTGAGATAGAATTGTTGAAAGATGGAAATGTTGCTTCTGCCTTGGTTACTTTGGCTCATGAAATCATACACCTTAAACAGTATGCTCTTTCTGAACTAAAGGATGGTAAAGGTCTTTCTTACAAATGGAAAAAGAAAACGTATATTGCTGATGATAAAAACCACAATGAATATCTAAACATGCCTTGGGAAATTGAGGCATTTTCTAATGAAAAGAAATTGTTCACTTTGTTCAAAAAACAATATACAGAGTACAAAAACTTTAAAATAGAATGAAAGCTATATATTATGATCGAAGAAGCCAAAATTGCAATATTAAATTCTTCTAAAGAATCATCAGTCTATATTGGTTGTGATTCTATTAGGTTCAAAAAGAAAGACGTCTGGTACGCCAGATATTGCACTGTTATCGTTCTTCATGTGGACAGTAAACATGGATGTAAATTATTTCATGATGTTAGAACAATTCCAGATTATGGAAATCTAAAAATGAGGTTAATGACTGAAGTCAGTTATGTAACCGAACTTGCCTCAGAACTAATTGAGGTTATGGGTGACCGCCCGCTTTCTATACATTTAGATATTAATCCAAATCCAAAACACAAATCTTCAATTGCTGTAAAAGAAGCATTGGGGTACGTTAGAGGAATGTTCGGGTTTGATCCCGTGCTAAAGCCTGACGCATGGTGCGCAAGTAAAGCTGCAGATCATGCCGTTAGAAATGTTGAAACCATCCAATAAAGGAAAGTATTATGGTATATCCCGAAAACGCTGCTCGTGAAGTTTATTGCTTTAAAAATAAAGAAGATATGTTTGTGGCAATTGATCAAAATAATCTACAACATTGTAACACATACTTCGATCCGCAGCGCGGCTGGGTCGTTGAAAAATTGATTGAGAAAGAGAATCCATGAATATAGAAACCAAGAACAACGAAATTCCATCATTAGAACGGCATAATTATTATTTGTTCAATAGCGACTTTACCTCGTCTTCTACTGGAGAACTAATTAAGTTTATTCTTGAGCGCAATCTAGCTCCAAAAAGACCAAAGGAAATTAAGCTACTAATTAATTCTCCAGGCGGTGAGGTTCCTAGTGCATTTGCTTTGATTGATACTATCAAAGGTTCTAGGGTTCCTATTCATACATATGGTCTTGGGCTAATTGCTAGTTGTGGTTTGCTTACGTTTATGGCTGGTGCCAAGGGTAAAAGATTTATTACAAGAAACACATCAATTCTTAGCCACCAGTATACAGGATTTGCTTGGGATAAAGAGCATGAGCTGTTTGCTAAGATGAAAGAATTTAATTTGGTCAGTGTTAGAATTCTTGAACATTATAAAAAGTGTACAGGACTGACAGAAAAAGAAGTTCGTGAATATCTTCTTCCTCCTGAAGATCGTTGGTTGTCAGCTAAAGAAGCTGTCAAATACGGTATAGCTGACGAGATAGTTGACTTTTATTGACAGTTAGTTTATAATGGGCTTCTAATTATGTTAGGAGTATCCTGTGAATATTTTTTATATTGATACTGACCCTGTTGTTGCAGCGCAAAACATGGTAGACCGCCATGTTGTTAAGATGATTCTGGAATCTGCACAGCTTCTTTCTACTGCTCATCGTGTTGTGGATGGTGTAGAATATGAAGGCCAATCTAAAACAGGTCGTAAAGCAAAACGATGGAAGCTATATGATGCAAGGGAAGAGCATCTATACTCAGCAACTCACGTAAACCATCCTAGTGCGGTTTGGTGCCGAGAATCTGTGCGCAACTATATTTGGTTGTATGAGCACTTTGTTGCTCTTGGTGAAGAATATACTTATCGATACGGCAAGATTCATGCAACTATCGAAAAACTGGCATATCACCTAGAAGCTATTCCTGAAAATATTAAAGAATGGCCTATGACTCCCATGCCTTCTTGTATGGATCAAGAATATATCATTAGCGATGATCCTGTTGTAAATTACCGAAATTACTACATAAAAGGTAAGAAATCCATGCATTCTTGGAAGAATCGACCCGTCCCAGACTGGTTTAACCTAAATAGTGTTGACTAATAATTGAGGTTATAATGAAAATCTTCACTGATTTCTTTAGCGAGCATGCTGCTGCGCATTATTTTGACATAGATGGCACAACCTTTGACCCATCATATGGACCTAATGCTGTAAGAGTTCAAGTATATGATGCAAATGGAAATCATATTAAATCTTTGACTCCGTATGAATACACAACATATAAGAAAGAGCCAGGGCATCATTTAGACTTTAGTGAATTTAGTAGCGCAAAGAAGTTTGCAGAATCTAGACCAATTCGCAAGATCATAGCGAAGGTCAAGCTACTACAACATACTGGTGGTGATGCTCAGTTCTTGACCGCTCGTCCTGACTTAGACGATAAGCAAACTTTTGCTGATCATTTTAAGAAATATGGAATAGATATAAATAAGATACATGTACGGAGAGCAGGCAATTTGGATATGCCTACACCAGAGGCTAAGAAGAAGATTGTTTCAGACCAAATTAAAGAAAGAGGACTTACAAGTGTGCATTTATATGATGACGATGAAGCTAATCTAGATAGTTTCTTAAGTTTGAAAAAAGAATATCCCAAAGTTAAATTTACTGCACATCATGTTCACCATAATTCTGAAACAGGCAAAACTACTATAACAATAAAAAGAATATAAGGATAAGAGATGGGTAAACTTCTAGACAAGGTATTAATGATTCTTCAGAGTGGTAAGGGCGGACTTACCATGACCGGAGAAAAGAAAGAACCCATCATCATTAATCCTACTATTGATAATAGAAGAACTGAATCGTACGATCCTTTAGGTGAAGATAGACTATCACAAACTCCAGAACTTCCTAAGAAAAGACCAGAAAAAAATACTAGTCTACAGGCAAGAACTAAAACTGCATTAAGTGGACACTCTCCAAAAAATGTTCTTGATTCTGAAAAAAGATCTAAAGAAGGAACAACCCCAGGAGTTGATCCAGTAAAGACAACCACAAGAAATACTAATGAAGCTACTGATGCTTCTATTAAACGTGGAATGGGTACTGTTGATCTAGTCAATGCTTATGCCAAAGATACTCCAGGACAATCACCAATTAAGTCAACAACAAAAGAACCTGGAGAAGAGCGTAGAAAGAAACAATTAAGAACTCCAGACAGACCTGTTGTTCCTTTCACAAGACCAAAAGAAAATGAGGCAATGCATCTTCTAGGCGCAGACAAGATGGTTGCTGATAGACCAGATTTAACTCCAGCAGGCGACCAAATGCCTCGTCGCCGTCAAGCAAGATTAGTTCGTGCAGTTGAGAGTATCATGTACGGCGAAGAAATGAATGAACCCGCTCAGGCTGAAGGCATGGGCGGGATTTCTGCGAATAATTCAGAAACTCTTGGTGGACAAAGAAAGCCAAAAAAGCCTTGCGGTTGTGATAAGTGTAAGGCAGTAAAAGAGGGATTCACTGATCTTGATGGTTCCGCTGGTAGCGAGAACCAATACGGTAGCGAGTATCAAGATAAATTTCCAGACACAACTCCATGCATGCATACTCCTGCTGGTGTATCTTGCCCCAAGCATGGTAAAAAGAAATGCCCCAAAGATGGTCTAGTTAAAGAAGATTCTGGTAGCGATAAACCAAATAAAGGTAGACTATTTTCTAATCTAGAAACAGCAAGAAAATGGGCCAAATATTATGGCGGTGTTGTTGGATTAGATCCTGCTACTGGTAAGTATTTTGTATCAGGCAAAGGAATGTATAGTCAAGAAAGTTTTATGGGAGGTGGTGTTCCTTTCGCTGGTAATGCTGGCCCTGGTGGAAAGCTATCTGTTGGTGATGAAGCTGGTATGAATAACGATCCAGTTAAACCTAGAAAACCAATGAATAGAATCAAGGGATATGTCAAGAAATGATTGAAGATAAAAATAAAGGCCAGCGTCTATTAGAAGCCATTAGTTTTGTTAATGCATCAAAAACAAATGGCCGATTCGCTGGATCCGTAGTTAAAGGTGCTAAAAAACTTGGATCAGTACTGGCTTCTCCTTTCCGCAAGAAACCTACTGATAAAGAAAAGGCATATAAAGAAAGACTTAATGCGCGCCTTCAGCATACTAAAGATATTCATGATATCAAACTTCAGCATCACCAAAGTAAAGTTGGGATAAGTGCTGCAGATAGAGAAGCTGCTGCCAAATTAAGAAGCAGCGCCAATGCAGAAAGAGATACTTCTTTCCACGGCAAACAAAAATCTAAATTAGAATTAAACAAAGCTCTTTCTGATGTTAAATTAGGACAGCATAAAGCAAAAACTGATATCAGTTCTTCTGCAATTGCTGATAGAGAAGCTAGAAAAGCAGCGAATATTAAAATGAGAAGTGATGCTGAGGCACAAAAACGCGCAGAAAGAATGAAAGAACGCGAAACGTCTACACAAACATCATTGAGCGTTGATGCGAAAAAACGTGAAGCAAGACAAGCTGAACGAGAAGCAGCTGCTGCTCTAAGGTTAAAGACTGCTGCCAGAGCTGCTTTGTCAAGATCAAGACTGCAAAGAGCTAGACATAAGCAAGACCAAACGAAAAGAGAAGCACAATTAAATCAAGTTGTGGCTACTAATGCAGCCAGAACAGCAGCACATGCTGAGCGCGGTAAGATTAAAGTAGACACGGCTAAAGAAATTGAAAAATCTATCGCAGCAAGAAAGCTAGTAACTCCAGAAAGACCTGCTTCAAAAAGAACACAAACTGCAGGATCGCCTGTTACTATTCATCCTGATGTTGCTGCGAAGGCTGAGGTTGCTAGAAAGAAACTTGCAGCTAAATCTGCAGCACCAGCAACTACAGAACAGCCACCCAAACCAACATCACCAACAGTAAAGACAAAACCAGCTAAACCTGTTATGGGAACGCCACCAACAGCGAACCCAACACCCACACCACCAACACCAACTAAACCAAAAAGACCGCCTGCTGCTGCTCCTACTCCACCAAATCCAAATACTGGATCAACATCTCCTGCTGGTAGACGTTTAGTTACAACATCAGGTCGTGCTGTGAATACAACAGGAAGAGCTATTCGTGGAAAATGGAGAAAATAATGTCACAATTAGGCGATGACTTAAGAATGAATTTAGCAGATACATTTGCCTTGTATCTTAAGACACACAACTATCATTGGAATGTCGAAGGCGAAAACTTCTACGAGTATCATAAGTTTCTGGATGATATCTATAATGAGCTATGGGAAGCAGTTGATGCTATTGCTGAGCACATTAGAGCTATTGGAGAATACGCTCCAGGATCATTCAGTAGATATTCTGAACTTACTGTTATAAAAGACGAAACTGGATTCCCAGAAACTGGTCTTGATATGATCAAACAGCTGGCTGAAGACAACGATAAGGTCATTTCTAGATTAAAAGTATCGCAGAAGTTAGCCGAACAAGTAGGTGAGGTTGGTGTGGCAAATTTCTTGCAAGACAGAATTGACATCCATAATAAGCATCAATGGATGTTTAAAGCCACAATTAAGAATAGATAACATCCTTTTTTTATAAATATAACAAAATACCTACACACTCGGAGAACGAACATGGCATTTACTAAAGCTGAAATCCTTAATGATATTGATACCCTAAGCAGTGAAGATTTCGCTGAAAAGTATGCTGGAGTAGATGTTTCTGCCATCATGGAAGGTGGAGACCAACTCTATAAGCAAATTATGGCTAAGAAAATGGAAGGCGCTAAAACATCAACTCATACGGATTCTACGGGCAGAACATATAAGGTAACTATGTCTAAGCCAACTCCAGCAGAAATTGAAGTTAAGCCACGCAGTTCAAAACTGCCACCATTTAAAGGGTCGTTAAAAACTGAAGCCAAAGATTCAGAATACAAGCATGGCGAAATGGCTATGCATCAGCTAAAGAGCATCGTGATGAATGCTCAGAACCTAATGGGTCTAATTCCTACAGATCAAGAACTTCCTGATTGGGTGGAGTCAAAGCTGACTCTTGCTCAGGACTATGTTGACACCATCTATAACTATCTTGCAACGTCAGATGGTGATGTTTCGGAAGCAACAGAAACAAAGTCAGTTAATGAAGAAATTTCGGCAATTACAGAAACTGTTAAATATCTAGACAAGTTCGCTCCCCTTAATGAAATTTCTCACGAAATGAAAAAAGCATGGGTTCATGGAACTTGGAAGAAGCATCTAAAACATGTTGATGATAAACCAGGTACAGTAAAGCCTGAAATGCCAGCTGCTCGCCAAAAGATGTTTCGTAAAACAATGGATGCAGTAGACAAAGAAACTATGCGTCGTCAAGATGAAAAGAGTAAAACCGAAAGACAAGCAAGAGAACCAAAAGTTCATGACCTTCGTCATATGGATCACGGCGAAGTATATGACCATACTCAGACAAGCGGTAAGATTAAAGATGGCGACGTTCTCCATGTAAAGGGTGGTGTTGCTGCTATGCTTGGTGCATGGCCAACAATGATCCACGGCAAGAGCGACGCTCTTCACCACTTCCGCGACGGAACCACAATTCATAATTTTGAAGATGGGTCATATCACAAGACAGCAAAGGCTGCAGGTAAACTAATGGGTATCTCGGAAGATGTAGCATCTACTGTTTCTTACCTAGACAAGTTTATCGTCGAGGGTCCTCGTGGAGATAGTCCAACAAAAGGTACTCGTCTAATTTCAAGACATGAAGGTACAGACGGACACCACGCTGAAGTTCGCTACGATCCAGACTGGCAGGAATATCAAGTCCACCACTATCACATGGGCAAACACCTTGGCGAAGGTCCAGTATCATACCATGGTGAAGGAAAAGAAGGTAGACATGAAGCTACTGAGCATGCTGACCGCACAGTAAGAGATTATCATGTCAAGAATGGCAAACTGGTATCTATGTCTGAAGGTGTAGAATACGTTTCTGAAGTCTCAAAAGAAATGCTGGTTAAAAAGTATTTCCCTAAAGCAGCAGATTCGGGTGTTCGCGCTCAACATGGTGTGTTTAAAGCAAAAACAGTTGATGATCGAGATAAAGCAGAAGCTATTGTTAAAAAAAGAGTCAAAGGTTTGAAGATGTATAAAGATAAAACAATCACAGGTAAAGCTAAAGTAAATGCTACTGAAGAAACACAGTCAGATGTTCTTTCGCCTTTCAATCCTAACTCAAAAAGAGACTTGACTCTAGAAGCCAAAATTGCGCAGGTTATGGCAGCTAAGTCAAATATCCGCAAGGAAGCTGAGGAATCAAGATACAAAGATGTTGACTAAGGATCAAGAATATATCGTTGCTGGAGTGAAACTGGACTCAATCAACGGCACAGAAATAAAGCTAACCAAACACGGCGAACCAGTTAAAACTATTCGTAATGAAGATAAAATTGAAGTGAATCTAACTACTCCTGCGGTGACTATTTCTCTGACTGAAAACCCAGATTATGTAAATATGCTTTCGCCGAAATAAAACATAAATAGAAAAAGAAATTAAGGAGAAACTAAAATGTCATCTTGGGGTAGTCTAGATCAAGCAAATAATGCACCTAAATCAAAGGGTGTAATTGATGCATCTTTTATCAATTACGCTAACGTATATACACACACTGGTGGTTTATTTTCACCATCAAATCCAGCAACGTCGAATGGAACAGTGTTTACTGTAAACTCATTCTCGACTGGTTCTGGATATAACAACGCAGATATTATCACTGTAGTAGCAGCTGCTCCTGCAGTTACTTACGCAAACGCAACATACACAATGGTAACCAATGCTACTGGATATATTCAGCAGGTTGGTGCAGTTTCGAGAGGATCTTTCTCAGCTAATGCTGCGACAGCCAATTTCTCTATCGCTAACGCGACTGGTGGTACTGCTGCTGGTAACTCTTCTGTAACTGGGTTTTCTGTAAACTTTGCATCATCAGTTCGTGGTGATATTCTTTATGGTAACACAACTGTTAATGCTTTCCAGAACCTAGTTGCTGTTGGTGTTTTTGCTGTTGATGCTACTGAAGTTCGTGCTCAGCGCGCTAACTCTTCAGTCAGAAAAGCTATTACTGGTGGTTGGATCGAAAGAAGAAATGGTACTGGTGGTATCATTGCTGTAGGTTATACTGGAACAGCAACTGGATACAGCAACACAGATAAGCTAACAATTGCTTCTCCTGCTGCTGGTGGTAATGCTTCGGTAACTATCACAACAAACTCAACTGGTGGTTCTCTTGCACTAAACATTACTGCTAATGGTTACGGCTTCCTTGCTGTTAACGCAACAGCAAATATTGTGGCTACTAATGCTACTGGTGGTACAATTACTGGAACTGGTGCTACCTTTAGCGCAACTGCTGGTGGTCGTGCTGGTCGTGTTCAGTATGAATCTCTAGTTGCAATGCATATCAAGTCTGAAAATCCTGCTGATAACGCTGTATTCCCTAACTCATAAGGGGTAATTAGAATATGACTACCAGTCCAGTAAAAATATCTGGGTTAACTCCGGCTACAGGGTTGAGCAATTCCGATGTTCTCCCTGTAAGCCAAGGGTTATACACTACTCCTGTAACTAATGGCGTGAATGCAATTACCATTGCAACTTATACTTCGACTATCCCCAGAGTAGTATCAGTAAAGAATATTAATAGCACATCTTATAGTGTTACTAATACCGATTTTATCATTCTCGCAGCAAATTCGACAATAACATTACCAGCATCAAGCAGTATGCCATATCTTCCTATTCAGGTTAAGAATATTGGCCAAACTGTAACAATCAATACAACAGGTTCTGACAAAATCGACGGTAACTCGTCGTTGGTAATCAGTACATTGTATTCCGCTGTTGGACTTGTTTCAAATGCTTCTAGTTGGTTTATTCTTTAATTAAGGAACTGTTTTAATGGCATATTTCCCCGGCGTAACAACACCAGATGGTGTTGAAGTTGTTAAGCCTTATTCTACTGGCGCTCTAGATTGGACATATGCTGCAGCCAGCGGCGGTATTAACAACAGCACATCTCCTATTGTTTTGGTTGCAGGAACTACAAACCAAAAAAACTACCTTACCGCTCTTCTTATTGATAAAGATGTTACTGGTGATGTTACTGAATTCACTATCACAGACGGTGCTTCTACCGTAATTTTTCGTGGACGTTTGGGAACACAAGCAATGACTGGTGTTCTGTATGAATTGCCTACTCCTCTACGCAGTTCGTTGGGTAATGCGCTGAACTTTCAGCTTGTGACCTCTGTTCCTGGTAATGTCTATGTGAATGCTCAAGGATATACTGCATCTTAATTTATGATTGATTACTTAAATGATTGAAAAACTTGACGAGTCTAATATTCTTCTTTATGCTGCAAAACATTATGATAATCATGCGTGTTATGACACAATAGAATTTTATGATGACTTGAAGAAGTTTAATTATATAAAAAGATTACTTAATCAGTATGTTGAAACAGGCGAAATTAAAGAGCGTCTTATTTTGAACCATATTATTGTACTGTATAATTTGTTTGGAGCAGAACCGACTGCTCGGATGTTGTTTCTTAAAATTAAAAATAGACATGAACAATTAAAGCCATTTCTTGAATTACTTGGTATTATGCCGGAAGCGATAAGAAACATTGGTGTGAAGAATGAAACATTTTATAGTAAAGACATAGAATCTGATCAATATATTAAACTAATCCTGGGGGCCATTTAATGAAGACTCTAAAACAATTCATGATTGAGGCAGCAGGAAATGCTGAAATTCAGTTTCAGGATATAGCTGGAACTTGGAAAACTATTACAGTTTCCATTAATCAGCCGCTATACATTCTTCGTCATATGCAAGATGCTAAGAAGAAATTTAAAAACAATAGAGTTCGCGCAATAGACTCTAAAACAAAACAACTATTGGACATGTTACCATGAAAAGTTATAAAGACTTCTTAGAAGCATATGACTATAATACAGGCGACTATGGTGGATACGGCGGCAACGGCGCTGCTGATGGTCCTACTGCTCCTGGAGGCTACCCTAGCGCACCAAAAGATTATGATGTAGCTTCACCAAAGAAAAAGTTTAAAAGACCTCCTGATAATCTCACAAAGAAGTCTAAACCCATCGTCGCTGAAGATGGTGCTGCAGCTGCTGCTCCTGCTAATTCTGCAGGTAATGTAGCTGGTGGTGGCGATAATCCGCAAAAGATTGTTCCTGTGTTTAGTGATATGCAAAAGCGTAAACAGAAAAAGGGTGCTGAAAGTCAAGCAGCTCTTCTTAAAAGTTTTAGAGGTATGTTAAAATGATCAGTGATGCTCTAGGGCAATTAATTAAATTCCTCGTCTTTATCCTTTTCTTAGTAGCAATATTCTTTGCTGGATTCTACGCAGCAGAGAAACAATGCTCAGCAAGTATCAATAAGTCTGAATATAATGCTGAAAAGATAAAATATGATAATTTGAAGAAACAATACGATGATGATGAAGTACAAATTGCTCAGCTTAAAGACCAAAAGAATAAAATACAAGTCGTAACAAATGATGTTGTGCACACAATCATCAAAAAAGTTCCTGTAAATGCCAACTGCGATATTCATGAGGATGTCATTTCTCAGATAAATATTGCTAGAAGTGGAACTAAGAAATGAAAAAACTGAGTATTGTATTTTCTTTATTGCTTGCTGGATGTGTTGCTACACCCGCACCTATCGTTACGGTTTCTTGTAATCCTCCTAGTTCTATTATGGTATTGGAGCAGCCTGTTCCACCAATAAAAGAAACTACTCTAACAGAACAGCAAATTTTACAATATTGGCTGACTGATGACCAGAGACTAAATTCTGTTATTCTAGATAAAAACGCACTAATCAATCACATCAATAAATTCTGTAAGGCAAAATAATGACTGGATTAGATACTAAAATTTCTCTAATAGAAAGAGATATTGATCAGATTGCTAATCTTTGCGATAGAATTGACACATCTATTGAAAAACTTACTGATGTTAGTGTGTCTTTAGAGAAAATGATTGCTGTTCATGAAGTTAAAATTGAACACATTGAAACTTCTAACATGGAAACTAAAGAATATAATAAAGAAATGTTTGATGAGATCATAGAAAGAATCGCTGATCTTGAAAGCTGGAAGTGGAAATTGAGCGGGATCTCTGCTGTTATTAGTGTTATCATCATGACTGCTATAACTTTTGGAATGCGACTTATTCATTAAAAAAAGAACTTGCTATTTTTGCTTGTTGTGGTATAATCACTAATGTGGTTTTGATAATGGATAACGCTTATGTATCATACATGGATGGACGTCAAGTACGCCAACCTACTCTCATCAAGTCTTAAAAGGTTCAAGGTAAAGGCGAACGAGCCTTACTTGGCCAATTGTCGTTGCCCAATCTGTGGCGACTCGACAAAGAATGCATCAAAGGCTCGTGGCTACATCTACCAAAACAAAGACAAGCTGCGATTTCGCTGCCACAACTGTGGTGCGGGAATGACTTTCCCATTCTTTCTTAAGACAGTCAATCCTGATCTTCATAATGAATACGTCAAAGAACGTTTCCTTAATGATGGTGAAGTCAAGAAGGTTGAGAAAAAGACTGAAAATCTAGAATTTTCTTTTCCTGATCATTTGCGTAAGGGTGAGCCGCTTTCTAAGCTGAAGAAGATTTCTCAGCTGAAGTGGGATCATCCTGTCAAGCAGTATGTGGTTAGTAGGAAGATTCCCAATTACTACCATTCAAAGATGTTCTATGCTCCTAAGTTTAAAGCATGGACGAACACCATGATTCCTAATAAGTTTAATCTAGAGCAGGGGGATGAGCCACGACTGGTTATTCCGTTCTTTGATGAAGATAAGAATTTCTTTGGGTATCAAGGTAGGTCTTTGAAGAAGAATGATGCTGTTCGATATATTAGTATCATGTTGCGTAAAGACAAGACCAAAATCTATGGGTTAGATACTGTCAACAAAAGCAAAAAGGTTTTCGTTTTCGAAGGACCGATTGACTCTATGTTCATAAGCAATAGTGTAGCTATGGCCGGTTCTGATGTTTCATTGCCTAGCTTTCCTGATTTTACTATTGTGCTGGACAATGAGCCGCGTAATAAAGAGATTGTAAAATTGCTTGACAAGAACATTGAAAAAGGGTATAATGTATGCATATGGCCCAGCAATGTTCACGAGAAAGATATCAACGATATGATCCTTGCCGGATATGAGAACGAGGATCTCCAGGCCATTATTAATGCGAATACATATAATGGATTGATGGCTCGAATGAAGCTGGCTGAATGGAGAAAAGTATGAGTGAAAAAATGACTGGTTTCATGTGCAAGACAGACTTTGAATGTGAACTTTATGAGTGATGTGTGGAAATAAAGAATAAAACACATTATATGATGACATTTCGTAAACGTATGCTTTTCTTGGAGAAGTTAAAAGTGAAGAATCATGCTGGTGGCACTTACATGTGTGCTAATGTATCTACTAAAACTCAGAAAGATCTAGCTGCTTGGGTTGCCACACATAATATTCCCAATGCAACTGATCCCAAGCAGTATCACACCACAATCATTTATAGTCGTAAGGGTGTTCCTGATGTTAAGGACTATAAGCTTGATCTGCCACTGACCGGTACAATATCCAAGTGGGAAATCTTCAAGAACTGTCTGGTTGCTTTGATTGATTGTCCAGAGCTTGTAGAACATCATAATTCTATTAGAGCACAATTTGGTGCTACTCACGACTATCCAGACTTTAATCCACATATTACAGTCAGTTATGACTATGGTAATACTGCTGTACCAGAAGAACTACCTTCGGTTCCTATTGTCTTTACCAAGACACACATCGAACCACTTGATACAGACTTTACACCAGCAAAGGCAGATTGATATGAAAGTTATTGTTGCAGGTAACAGATATAAAGATCCTGAAGCCAAATCAATCTTTGATGACTATGAACTTGTTCTAAAGGCTATCAATTCATGCGGTTTCTTTATAACTGAACTTGTAAGCGGTACGGCAATTGGTGTAGATCAACTTGGTGAACAATGGGCTACAACTAGAAGTATTCCTGTAACATCAATGCCTGCAGATTGGAATAAATACGGAAAGAGAGCCGGCGCTGCTAGAAATAAAGCGATGGCAGAATATGCAGATGCGGCAGTCATTATCTGGGATGGTAAGTCTAACGGTACTCGAAATATGATTGATGAGATGATCCGACAAAAGAAGCCATATCATCTGCAACTTACATTATCAACATTGGATTCTTTTTATGAGTGAAATTGAAAAGTTGAAGCAGTACCGTGAAGATAATAATATCTCTCGTATAGGTGTGACCACGGCCTATGAACTTGGCTTGACAGATAAAAAGCCAACTGCGGAAGAAATTGCAGGTGAACTCAACAGATTACATGAGTGGTTGAAAGACCCTGTCAATAACTTAGTTTCTCGTATTGACGGTCATGTAATGCTCAAGAAAGATACAATAATGTGTCTTGAGCGCCGTACTGGACTTCAGGATGATGGCTCTTGGGGTGCAATCCCGATGACTAAAGAAGAGGAATGGGAAGTCCGTCACCTAAAAGAAGATGTAGAACTATATGAAAACGCAATTGCTATGATTAAGGAGTTAAATGAACATGACTAAAGATGAATATGATGCACTACATTTAAAATCTATTCTGAAAGAACATAAGCACTGGTCACTTCTAATGCATATCAAGTATATGACAGGACCAAATAAGTTTCTTTTTGAAGATGAAGCAAGTGCTCGAACTACATATGAAGATTTCTCTGTAGCCTTGAAGAAATATAAAGACTACAGAAATGATCGTGAACACACCTTTACCTTTACTGCATTGGGTAACTCTAGCACAACTGTAGATATTGGTGATGTGAGTTATATTAGTGTAAATCCTCCAGTTTCTGATTTTTATGAAAGTGATGATTATGAGCAGTGTTAATCTTGTAGGCATTACTCAGCCTGATTATGAGTATACTGGTTGTACAGATGCATCCGAACTAGTGGCATGGTGTGCCCGTGTATCGAATCCATCAAACCAGAACAACACACAGACTGCACCAAAGCTGCTCAAGTATCTGATCACAAATCAGCATTGGTCACCCCTTGAAATGGTCCATATCTCAATGGAGATTAAGACCACACGCGACATTGCCCGACAGATTCTTCGTCATCGTTCGTTCTCGTTTCAAGAGTATAGCCAGCGTTATGCTGATCCCACTAAGGACTTGAAGTTCGTTACTCGTGAAGCGCGTTTGCAGGATCCAAAGAACCGTCAGAATAGTGTTGATGTAGATGATATTTATCTGGAAGCATTATGGGACGATGCGCAAGATATTGTCAAAAGGGCAGCATTGAAATCCTATAAATGGGCAATCGAAAATGGTGTTGCTAAGGAAGTTGCAAGAGGAGTACTGCCGGAGGGTATGATGGAATCTGTGCTTATTATGTCTGGTTCGCTTCGCTCTTGGGTTCACTACTGTCAGATTCGCATGGACAAAGCAACACAGAAGGAACATCGTATCGTAGCAGAACAGTGCTGGGAAATCATTGGTGAACGCTTCCCTGCTATTATTGAGGCATTGAAGAATGATTCGTGACTTCATTTATACAGAGAGTAAAATAAGTTGTTCTCTCTGCAACCAAGAGATCAAAGATGGTGAGTATCAGGTTCATAGTTGTGTTCCGCACCTTCTAGCTAGAATAAATAAGCTAGAACAAAAAGTTGATAAATTATACAGAAGGGTTACTGATGACGATTTTTGTGATTAAGCGCGATGGAACTAAAGAGACGCTAGATCTTAATAAGTTCCATAAAGTAGCTGAATTTGCGTGTGAAGGTTTGGCTGGTGTTTCTGTTTCAGATCTTGAAATTAAGACGCATATTCAGTTTTATAATGGAATTAAGACTTCTGATATTCAGGAAACTCTTATTAAGGCTGCTGCTGATCTTATTGATGAAGACGCTCCTAATTACCAATACGTTGCTGGTCGCCTAATCAACTATAATCTTCGTAAGCAAGTTTATGGTCAGTATGAGCCAAATTCACTACTAATGCATTATGATGCTGTTATGCGCGCTGGATATTATGATCCGCAGCTAAACACTGCATATAGTCATGAAGAATGGATTGACCTTGGAAAATACATTGATCATACTCGAGACAATCTTCTTACCTATGCTGCAATGGAGCAGTTTCGTGGAAAGTATCTAGTAAAATCGAGAGAAACTGGCCAGTTTTATGAAACGCCTCAGATGGCGTTCATGTTGATTGCCATGACTCTTTTTCAGAACTATAAAACAGACCGCACTAAGTGGGTAAAGGAACTTTATGATGCATTATCTCTATTCGACATTAGCCTTCCTACTCCTATTATGGCTGGTGTCCGTACTCCAGACCGCCAATTCTCTTCCTGCGTTCTCATCGAATCGGATGACTCGCTTAACTCGATTTTTGCTAGTGCTACGGCTATCGGTAGATACGTTGCTAACAAAGCTGGTATTGGTATTGGCGGCGGCAGTCTTCGTGCCGTTAATAGCCCTGTTCGTAATGGTTCTGTTATTACTACTGGCGTTGTTCCTTATTATCGTCTTTGGCAATCATCTGTTAAATCCTGCAGCCAAGGTGGGGTTCGGGGTGGGGCAGCTACTCTCTATTATCCCATTTGGCATCTAGAAGTAGAAGATCTTCTGGTACTTAAGAACAATAAGGGTACTGAAGATAACCGAGTTCGTCATCTTGATTATGGCGTGCAGTTTAATAAGGTAATGTATGAAAGACTTCTTTCTGGAGGTAATATCACCCTCTTTTCACCTCATGACTGCCCGGATCTCTACCAGGCATTCTTTTCTGATGTTGAGAAGTTCCGTACTCTTTACGAGAAGTATGAACGAAATGGAAAGATCAGAAAGAAAAGCATCCCTGCAATTGATCTATTCAGCGCCTTCGCTCAGGAGCGAAAAGATACAGGACGAATCTATCTGATGAATGTTGACCATGCCAATGATCATGGTTCATTTGACAAAAAGAAGGCATTGATCAAGATGAGCAATCTCTGCGCGGAAATTACACTTCCCACCACACCTTTAAAGGATATTAATGATGGTGCCCCAGTAGTCAAAACAATGAAAATGACTAAAGAAGAGTATCAAAAATATCTTGAATGGAAGAAAAATAATCTAAACACCCCAATTAAAAGCAGATAAAGTATAAATAGTAGTGAGGAGAACACTACTATGATTACACTATATGTTAAAACGCATAAAGTTACTGGACTTAAATATCTTGGTAAGACAGAACAAAATCCGTTCGAATACCTGGGTTCAGGGAAGAGATGGAAAAGAGAACTGAACAAATATGGTAAAGATATTGAGACAGAGATTCTATTTCAATCTGATGATATATTAGAAATAAAAGAACAAGGGTTATACTATTCCAAATTATGGGATGTGGTTAATTCTCCTAACTGGGCTAATTTTATTGAAGAAAATGGAAGTGGTGGAGATACGTCTGCTTTTAGAGATTATGCCGCCATGAGTATAAAAACTAAAGGTAGAAAGATAGGTCCGCAATCGACGGAACATAGAATCAACAATTCTTTAGGTCATATGGGTCAAAAAGCCTGGAATAAAGGTTTAGTCGGTGTTGTCAAGGCGTCAGATGAAACTAAAGAAAAGATGCGGTTAGCAAAATTAGGAAAGAAACGCGGTAAGTATAATCTTAAAAAACAGCCCAATGGCACGAAACACTTACAAGGAAAGAAAGCCTGTTGTGTGTGCTGCCGCCGTGAATGGGATCTGGGGAATCTAGCAAAGCATTTAAGGAAACAAAATGGATTTTAAATATGAAATTGTCGACAGTATCGACACTAAAGATAAGGAACATGTTTATGTTACAGAAGTTTTCGAATCTGATTGTAAATCAGAAATATCGTTGTGTACGTTAAGTGCGATCAATTGGGGAAAGATTAGAAAGCCAGCTGACTTCGAAAAGCCATGCACCATTGCTGTACGCGCTCTGGATGCCCTACTGGATTATCAAGACTATCCTGTTAGAGCCGCTGCTATTGGTACTCGCAACCGTCGTCCTCTTGGCATCGGCATCATTAATTTTGCTTATTGGCTGGCTCGTAATGATAGCAGTTACTCTGATCCAGATCTCGATCTTGTGCATGAGTATGCTGAAGCATGGAGTTATTATCTTATCAAAGCCTCGGTCGACTTGGCAGAAGAAGTAGATCCATGTCCTAAGCATACTGATACGCTTTACTCAGGTGGAATCATGCCTATTGATACATACAAGAAGGAAGTCGATGAACTAGTTCAACCAAACTATAAGATGGATTGGGACAGTCTTGCTCTTCGTGCAGCTACGGTTGGTATTCGTAACTCTACTCTAATGGCACTCATGCCAGCAGAGACATCAGCTCAGATAAGTAATTCAACAAATGGTATTGAACCACCTCGCGCGCTTGTATCAATTAAGCAGTCTAAGGATGGTGTACTAAAGCAGGTCGTACCTGGTATCCGTACACTAAAGAATAAATACGAATTGCTATGGGACCAGAAATCACCCGAAGGCTATCTGAAGATCATGGCTGTGTTGCAGAAGTTTATTGATCAGGCCATATCGGTCAACACATCATATAATCCAACACATTATCCTGATAATAAAATTCCCATGTCTGAAATCCTTGGGCATATCCTTATGCACTATAAATATGGTGGTAAGACTTTATACTACTTCAACACTAATGATGGTGCTGGAGAAATGGAAGATAAGCCATTACCCATAAGTATGGTTGACGAAGCTGAGGTTGATTGCGATTCTTGTAAGTTGTAAATTTTAGGAGATATAAAATGGAATATGTTACCGTTACACCTACCCATCTAGATGATTCAGAACTCATTGATTTCCATACACCCAAGAATTCTCTTGTTGTAGAATATAAGGGTTTGCTGAAGCTAAATGAAGTTCCTGAATACTCTATAGAAGTAATTAGCGAAGATAGTGGCGCTCTATAACCCATCCTTTAAGCTCGCTACAAAAGAGCATCTTAAAGAAATTTATGCAATAGAAAAGACTTCTTTTGATGCGAACATAATCATTCGCAAAAAAGATATTAAATTGGCTCTTAATGATAATGAGATATTCATCTTAACTGTGAAGTCTCCTATTTTTATTCAGAGTAATCCAGAAATAGTAATTGGTTACTGCTGGATAATTCGCAAACGAAGATATACGTATATACAAAGTGTGGCCATATCCGAAGCTCATCGCGGCAAAGGGTATGGCCGCATTATTGTTGAAAACGTGCTTGACTTCATCAATACAATGAAGTATAAGTATGCAAGGCTACATGTTCGCGAAGATAATATCGCTGCTAGAAAGCTATATGAATCGTTAGGATTTGCCAATCTTAAATTATTAAAACACTATTACGACCATAACAAGCATGGTTTTCTAATGGAGAAAGAAATAAATGTCCGTATTCCATAATAGGATTCTTCTGGCTCATAAATAAAGTAAAGGAGATTTTTGTATGGACTATCGCTCACACTATAACAAATTAATCCAAAAATCCATAGATAGAACGAAAGATAAACAAAAATACTATGAACAGCACCATATCATTCCTAAGTGTATGGATGGTAATGACGATTCTGATAATTTAGTATATCTTCTTCCAGAAGAACACTATATAGCGCATCTATTGCTAGTAAAAATATATCCAAACGAATATAAACTAATATATGCTGCAAATATGATGGCAAATAGAAATAACAAATCATATGGGTGGATAAAAAGAAAATTTTCTCAGCAGAATTCTATAGACCATACAGGACGTTTCCATACAGAAGAATCTAAAATTAAGATGAGGAATTCTATACGTAAACGACGAGAAAATGACCCAGAAAAATTCTCTGAAGAACAAAAAAGAAGAGCTTCTAGACCAAAATTAAACAAAACAGGGTACTTCAAATCTAAATCAGAATCCCATGCTAAAAACATATCAGAAGCAGCAAAGAACAGACCAAGAGTTCAATGCGAAGTTTGTGGTAAAGAAATAACAAAAGCTAATGTCAAAAATCATATGAAGGTACATATTAATGTCAGTATTTAATTCTGTATATAATGATGCTACTAAAGAAACATGTTTCTTCGGCAATACAGTTAATACTGCCCGATACGATCGGCAGAAATATCCTATTTTTGAAAAATTAACAGAAAAACAAAATTCTTTTTTCTGGCAACCAACAGAAATAGATTTGTCTCGAGACGGTAAAGATTTTAAGGGATTGAATGAACATGAAAAGCACATATTTACGAGTAATCTCAAACGTCAGATACTCTTGGATTCTGTACAAGGCCGCGCTCCTTCATTGGCGTTTCTTCCTATTTGTTCACTTCCAGAACTTGAGACTTGGATTCAAACGTGGGCATTTAGTGAAACAATCCATTCAAGGTCTTATACACACATTATTCGTAATGTTTACTCTGATCCATCTAGAGTTTTTGATGGGATGCTTGACATCCAAGAAATCGTAGACTGTGCCGGTGACATCAGTAAGTATTATGATGCTTTGATTGCATTTAATAATGAAGTAGCATATAGAGGTTATACTCAAGGCTTTTCGCTTCCAAATATATACGGTCACAAGACAGCACTTTGGCTATGTCTCAATGCTGTCAATGCTCTTGAAGGAGTAAGATTCTATGTCTCGTTCGCCTGTTCGTGGGCATTTGCCGAAGTCAAAAAGATGGAAGGCAACGCCAAGATTATCAAACTCATTGCCCGTGACGAAAATGTTCACTTGGCCTCGACTCAGCAGCTCCTCAAGATTCTACCAAAAGAGGATCCTGACTTTGCGAAAATTGCTGATGAGACAAGGGATGAGTGCATACGCATGTTCTATAATGTCGTTGCACAGGAAAAGGCGTGGGCTCGTTACCTATTCAAAGATGGGTCTATGATTGGTTTAAACGAACAGTTGCTGTGTGATTATATTGATCACATTGCTGCCAAACGTATGGGCAACATTGGTCTTAATGGTAAGGCTGGTGCTAATCCTCTCCCATGGACTCAAAAATGGATTGCTGGTTCTGATGTACAAGTTGCTCCACAGGAAACAGAAATCACATCATATATAATTGGTGGCGTCAACAAAGATGTAGATGAAAACACGTTTAAAGGATTCACCTTATGAGAAAACTTCTATTTGCCGTTTTACTTTGGGCAACTCCTGTTTATGCATCTCCTTGTGACCAATTCTTTCCTAATGGAAAGGAGGTTGCAGTATCAGATACAACAGTTTATTGCAACAACTTTTACGCTACTGTCTACGATATTTCCCATAAAGCTGCCTTATTCTCGACAGAAGTATTTCAGCCCCACACAAATAAAGTGGAAAGAACCAACGACTTCCACGCAGATGATAGATTGCAGGACTCTCCTGTTCCGTCCGATTATAACAACACGGGATTTGATAGAGGTCATCTCACTCCAGCTGCAGACGCTGCAACCGAAAGTCAAATGCACGATACTTTTTTGATGACAAATATGACGCCTCAAGAACCTACAGTAAATAGAGTATCTTGGAGAATGCTTGAGGCTCATGTTAGAGAAATGCCTGCAAAATATGTTGTTACTGGTGCAGTATATTCTTCAACACCAAAAACCATAGGCGCGCATAAAGTTCCTGTACCCACATTATACTACAAGATTGTATATCTTAAGGATGGCACAATTAAATCGTATACAGCAAACAATATACCAAAGGCTTTGGTAACAGAAGTTACTCTTGCTGATGTAGATAAACTGTCTGGAATTAATTTTAAGTGATCCTTCAGCTTGACCCTCCTATACCATTAAACACTCCAAAAGGCAAAGCGTTCGCTCATTTCTTATTAGATTATGGGTTAGAACATGATCTTATGTGGGTGTGTTTTAATGATAGCGATGGTCAGTGCTGGACTTGGTCAAATAAAGATATTACTATACAAAAGAATTTAACCATACATCGAGAGTTGTGATTATGAAAGATAAGTTCATTAAATATTTTATGAAAGTGGCTGAAGAATCGGCGGCTTTGTCTTATGCACGCAGACTGCAAGTCGGCTGTGTTATTGTGAAAGATAAACGAATTCTTTCATTTGGATATAACGGTACTCCATCGGGCTGGGATAATAATTGCGAAGATCGTATATATGCCAATGAATGGAGCATTGATAATGATATATGGAATTACCAAGATGAAACTGGTAGACCGTATAACTTGAAAACTAAAGAAGAAGTTCTTCATGCAGAAGCTAACGCTCTATTAAAGTTGGCTGCTTCTACTGAATCGTCAGAAGGCGCTATTCTTTTCATTACCCATGCTCCTTGTATGGGTTGCGCAAAACTAATCTACCAAGCGCGGATTTCTCACGTTATATATAAAGAGGAGTATAAAGATTCCTCTGGCATTGATTTTCTTATTAAATGCGGTGTTGGTGTGGATCTTTATAAGGATTTACTAACACCGGAGGAATAAATGATCTCAGATAAAGATTGGGATAGCTGGATTACTTGCGAATCATGCGATGCTGAATTTAAAATACTAACAGTAGTATCAAGTGGAAATATAGAATTTTGTCCATTCTGTGCATCAGAACTGGAGCAAGATGACTCTGATTTTGCATTTGATGAAGACGAGTGAGCTGGCTTTATAAAGGAAAAGAGTTAGTAGATATTCCTGAGAAGTCATACGGGTTTGTCTATCTAATTACTCACATTCCTACTAATAAGAAATATATCGGAAGAAAGTTCTTCACCAAAGCAGGATATAAAACTGTTAAGGGTAAAAGAAAAAAGATCCGTGTAGAAAGTGATTGGCGAGACTACTTCGGTAGCTCGCCATCACTCAAATTAGATATAGAGAAATTTGGTAAAGAACAATTCCGTAGAGAAATTGTTAGAATCTGTTATAACAGAACTGAATGCTCTTATTACGAATCAAAAGAAATATTTGCAGCCGATGCCATTCTTAGCGAGAGCTATTACAATGAATGGATCAGCTGCAAAATATCAGCAATACACGTAAAGTCTATTAAGACATAGCTTCCTGACCAATAATGTGAACACCAACGTTAGCTGCACTCGAAGATGTAGTAACAGCAACGGTCAGCGTATCTGGTGAAGATCCTCTAATATTATTATATAGAGGGAAGAAGTTGCTCAAGTCAATCTGTTGTAGACCAGATCCACCTGCGGGAGCGGTAAACGCCATGGTAACTTCGCCACCAGACATAGAGTTAGCCGAAACGTCTCTAGTACCGAATGAATAAGCAGAACCAAGGCTTGTCATTGGAGTAAACGAGGCGTTCGATAGAGTTACAGGAGAGTTAACCTGTGAGCCAGCGATAAGCTCAACAACACAAAGAGCATCAGAAGATACAAGAAGCTGCTGCGGAAGTAGCTGTCCACGATTAGGCTGACCAATAATGTAGGTGTTACCCGCACCAGTTAGACCAGCAGGAACACCAGTCGAGTTTGCTGTGCCAAGGACGTTGTCCTGGAACGTAATCGATGTAGCGTTAGTTGATGTAATTCTTGCAATAGCTTTACCGCCGCTGCTGTTCGAGAAATAGATGCAACGGCCTGTCCATTGGTTAGCTGTCCAAGGAGTACCAGTTACAGTAATCGATGTTGAGTTACCCGAAGTAATTGCCGAGTTGCTGGTAATACCCTGACCAGGAGAACCATATTCCTGCGTTCCCATAGGACGGGCTTGGACTGTAAGAACAGGATAACGAGTTACACCCGCGTTAATGGTTCTGCGTGGAGTCTGCGGTGACATACCATACGAATAGGTAAATCCGCGCTGTGGGTCAACACCACCTTCAACCATAACCGATACGCCGAAGTGATACATGTTATTGATTGCACCAGCGCCAGCTTGGTTGGTAACGTTTCTCTGTTCATAACGAACAGGCAGGTTTCCTGTTCTTGCCCATGGGCTTGAGTTTGCTAGATATGTGCTTGTTGCAGTCTTGTTGCCCATTGCCATGCGGTGAAGTTCGTAAGGCTGTCCATCAAGGAATACACCCCAACGCACACATCCTGCGCCATACCATGTGTATTCCATCCACATCATCTGGATTGAGTTCCAGTTAATGCTATTGATAATTGCCTTGTCGCCATTCCAGTCACTCATTTCGATACGAGTGTCTGTATTGAACGGATACTGTCCTGGAGTGGAGTTTGCGTATTGTAGACCGCTCACATCCGAACGAAGAACAACACCCATACCAGTTCCGTTGTTTGTTCCTGTTGTTGTGCCTGCAACTGTATTAGCCTGCTCAAAGAAAATGCCGTTGCCGTCATCAAAGAAGCCTACGCGCTGTAGCTGTCCGTTAGCTGCTGGACCAAACCACATAGCAGTAGCCATGAACATGGTCTTACCTGGCTGATAACGCTGATATGGACGAGACTGACGGATTGTGGTATCACCAGCAGTGTTACCGATTGTCATCTGAACACCACCAAGGTCTGAACGTGCAGTAATTGATGACTGCGCACCAGCAGCGCCTGTATTATATGTGAAGGCTTCCCAACGAAGAGGCTGTAGACCATATTCGAAGTCAGCTTCATAGATGTTTTGGTGTTTTGCAATTCTTACACGACCTAGAGCGTCATTCATTCTCTGCGGTGGGTAAGCATTTAGATAAGTTGAGGTTCCTGAAATTGGGAAACCATTAGCCATTGTTGTTTGCGAAAGTAGACCACCATTGGCCCCTGCTAACATAACGACGTCAAAGATAGATTTATTACTTGCTAAGAATGCTGAGTTAACAACGGTAAACTGTGCCATATTTTCGAATCCTTTATTTATCAAAATAAGAGTGTATCTTCCATCTATTTATATTTTTGAGAAACGGCCTAAATAGTAAAAAGGACTTGACCTTTTGCCGCTTTTGGGGTATAATTATATATGTATAACTGATGGAGGAGTTATGGTTGATATCAAATTCTATAATTTTCCTGTCGCATCAGACGGGTATTCAAAGATTAAGTTGAAGCATTCTGAGCTGTATCATAGATACCGCACAGGGAAGAAACTTTCCCGTGAAGAAAAAGATTGGATGGATTGGGCAGATTATTATTTGTCTTATTATTATTGAGAGGTATTATGTCGTTTATTGAAAAGGCTTTGATTCTACATACGTCGAATGACGCATCTGTGCAATACGCTAATGAATGCGCAGAATCGTGCGAGAAGTTCGGTGTCCCTTATGAATTGTTTCTTGGTGTTGAAAATTGTTCTATTGACGACATTAAAGAAATTTACGACTGGGATATTGATCGCTTTCACTACAATCCTGATTGGCGTAAGGAGTATATGTGTTCCTTTGGTCATGCCTTTATGTGGGAAAAGATTGCTGATGAAGGGCAGACTGTAGCTGTTCTGGAACATGATGCTATTGTCAAAACTGATCTACGTAAGGTCAATGTTGAAGATGGCTATTTGAGTTTCCTTGGCTATCGTATGGATAGTGCTGATGATTATGAAGTTCCAGAGAATCCTGAGTTTGAACAGTTTATAGTTCCTCGGTTCTTTGGTACTCATGGCTATGGGATCACTGCCAATACTGCACAGAAGTGTCTGGATATGCTTCAACGTAAGATGCCCATGCCCATCGATGGTGTTATTAGCATCAACAATCTGCTTGGTCTAAAGCGCACTATTGTTGTTCCTAATCCTATTGTTGGTGTTGTTCGTGGTAAGTCGCAGACTATGAAGCATGAACAGGCTGAACGACGCAATATTCTTCCGCCAGAATGTTGGTGGGATAATGTGGTGAATAAGCACAAGTATACCAAGACTTATCACATTCATGATGCTGTTATTGAATTTTGATGTTTCCTTGTCTTATTCTTGGCGATAGTATCGCTGTTGGTACTGCTATGTTTGCTCCTAAGCAATGCATATCGTATGCACAAGTAGGAATAAATTCTAAAGATTGGAATAAAAAGTACTTGACTAAGCCATTAACAGCAGGTATAGTTGTTATAAGTTTGGGAACTAATGATGGCAACTATATTCATACTCGTGATGAATTAGAAAAGATGCGTAAAGAAGTTCATAGTAAAAAGGTTTACTGGATACTTCCTTCATATAATGTTGACCACAGTAATCATATAATCTTTGCTATTGCTAAAGAGTATGGAGATGTTGTGATTCCTGTTCGGCATTTATCTTCTGATAAGATTCATCCTAATGCTAATGGATATAAAGAAATCGTAAAGTCTGTTGATTTTAACTAAATAATGCACCGATAGCTCAATTGGTTAGAGCTGTCCGCTCATAACGGATAGGTTGGGGGTTCAAGTCCCTCTCGGTGTACCATATTCTGTCGCGCGGTGTTTGAAACGGTATCATACTAGTTACTGAAATTGATAAATAAGTTTATGGGGCCATAGCTCATCTGGGAGAGCGTCTGCCTTGCACGCAGAAGGTGGTCGGTTCGAGTCCGACTGGTTCCACCATATAAATGCGCTTGTAGTGTAAGGTAGCACGACCGGATTTATATCCCGGATGCCCAGATTAGGGGTTGGTTCGAGTTCAAGTCTCGACGGGCGCACCAAATTTTAGCTTGACTTTATTAAATAAAATATGCATAATGCAGGGGAAGTGTTATGGTAGCACGGCTGGCTCCAACCCAGCAAGCGTGGGTTCGACTCCTACCTCCTGTGCCAAGAAGGAATTTATAATGTCTAATCGTTTTGTAATCTCTGACACTCACTTTGGTCACACCAACTCTTGGGAAAAGTTCAAGCTGCCCAACGGCGAGCCTCTTCGCCCGTTCACTTCCACTGAGGAAATGGACGAAACGATGGTAGAGCGTTGGAACGCTAAGGTCGGTCCTAATGACACGGTGTATCATCTGGGCGATGTTGTTATCAATCGCAAGTCTCTGCATCATGTCAAGCGCCTGAACGGCAAGAAGCGTCTGGTTCGCGGCAACCATGATATCTTCAAGGATCAAGATTATCGTGATGCTGGGTTTGATAGCCTGTATGGTGTTCGGGTGTTTGTGGACCAGTTCATTTTGAGCCATATTCCACTTCACCCCGATTGTGTGTCAGAACGTTTCCGCGTCAACGTTCATGGACATCTTCATGCAAATGAAGTTATGCGACGGATGCAAGTTCCAGAACTTCGACATATGCAAGAACCTGATCCGAGGTATCTGTGCGTCTCGGTTGAACACACCAACTATGAGCCTCTGTCTTTTGAAGAAGTGGAAGCACGTATTCAGAAGCGTTGGGCTGATACTGGTTATGCACCTGTTGGTAAGGCTTGGGGCAATGGAAGTGGACCCAACTAATGGATAAGAAGCCAAACTACGTTGTGGTGACACATTCCTTCAAGGGTACTGAAAGAACAGAGTGTAACACTGTTGAAGAGGCATGGGATGCTGTTGGTAACATGTCATTCGGTGGTATCTATTCTGTTGATTCGCCCGTTGGTTTACCTACTGATGAGTTTATTCCATACTAAATAAACTGTTGGAAGATGGGCAGGACGGTAATGCAGCGCACTGATTTATTATAAATAATAACAAGGAGGTGCCCTTATGTTATTGTGCTGTTACTGTCAAAAAGAATGTAAAAATAAAAATTCTTTGTGCAATCATGAACGAATGTGCAAAGAAAATCCTCAAAAACAAGAATCTCCATTCAAACGATATAAAGCTGAAAATCCTACCCCATGGAATAAAGGCAAAACTCTACATTATGACGTAGGAACAAAAAACAAACCAGGCACCTTCTTAGGCAGAAAACATTCTGATAAATCTAAGAAAAAATTGTCTGATAAAATTAATGAACGATATGCAAATGGTTGGGAATGTGTTGCTGGAAGATGCAAAAAATATCCATATTCTTCTCCTATTGCTGGTGAAATTAAAGTTGATGGTTCATGGGAATTGATATTTTGTAAATATGCAGATGCCAATAAATTAACTTGGTTAAGAAATAAGAAAAGATTTCCATACATTAAACCTGATGGTAAGCCTTCTACATATCTTCCAGACTTTTTTGTCGAAGATTGGAATTCTTATATTGAAATAAAAGGTTATGAGACGGAAATGGATAAAGCAAAATGGGATCAATTCCCTAAAGAGTTAACATTAAAGGTGTTAAGAAAAAAAGAAATTGGTGAGTTGGATGAGTGGTTGAAATCGGCACCCTGCTAAGGTGTTGAGCCTAGAAATAGGTTCCGTGGGTTCGACTCCCTGATCTTCCGCCATGTGGTGACGTAGGCAGACATGGATGATGCGTCGGCTTGTGGAGCCGAAGATAGAGAGTTCGAATCTCTCACGTCACACCATAAATAATATTTTATGCACTCATAGCTCAACTGGATAGAGCGTCGGCCTACGAAGCCGAAGGTTATAGGTTCGAGTCCTATTGGGTGCGCCAAATTTTTAGCTTGACTTTGCACCTTTGTTTTGGTATACTGTCAATGTTAAGTGAATATGGACCCTTAGCTCAGTTGGTTAGAGCGTCCGACTTTTAATCGGAAGGTGCTGGGTTCGAGTCCCAGAGGGTCCACCACTATATAAATAATTGTGTAATTAGCTCTTACAGGAAAGACATATATTATGGTTGAGCGTATTTTGGCTTTGTTTGGTATCAAGTCTATTCATACTATTTTGAATACATTTAATCGTGTATCACAAGAACTAGATGATTTTGTTACTCGTGAAGAAAACAATGTCGTCAAGATTGTTGAAACCGAAACGAAACTAGCTGAGAAGCGTATTGTTAAGGTTGGTCATATTGATCGTGCTAAGTCTGTTAAGGCCAAGATTGAACAGTTGATTGCATAAATAGTTTATTTGCCCGTGTGGTGGAATTGGTAGACGCGCTGGTTTTAGGTACCAGTCCGAGAGGGTGGGGGTTCGAGTCCCTCCACGGGCACCAAAGAATAATGCTCGGTTGGCGCAGTGGTAGCGCAACTCCTTTACACGGAGAGGGTCGGGAGTTCAAATCTCTCACCGAGTACCATGGGGGAATAGCTCAACGGTGGAGCGATGGTCTCATACGCCATAGGCTGGTAGTTCGAATCTACCTTCCCCCACCAATGTTATTCGACGTGCGTGTGGGCGCTAGTGCACTAAGCCGGTTCGACTCCGGGCGTCGAATGTTTTAATGCCTCTGTAGCTCAGTTGGTAGAGCGCCAGATTGAAGATCTGGGCGTCGGGAGTTCGACTCTCTCCGGAGGCACCAAATATAGTGGGAGCGTGGCGGAATTGGTAGACGCCCGAGACCGAGGAAAGCGCGAAAGCGTAGATCAGTAAGACTGACGGTGCGAATCCGGAATCCTCGCCTATTAAAATCTTGTGGTCTTTTGACCGTGCGGGTTCGAGTCCCGCCGCTCCCACCAATCTATTTTGATGAATACACAGGTTCTCACGGTGTAGCTTAAAAAGCAGGATGCTTACTCCTGTGTGTTCTTCTAAACAGTTTGGCTCGTTAGTCGAGTGGTTAAGACGCTTGCCTGTCACGCAAGAGACCACGGGTTCAATTCCCGTACGAGTCGCCATAATGCGCATGTAGCTCAATGGTAGAGCACCCGACTGATAATCGGTCGACGGAAGTTCGATTCTTCCCTTGCGCACCATATAAATAGAATGAATGCGCCGATGGCAGAGTGGTCCATTGCAAGTGCCTGCAAAGCACTAAAGTCGCCAGTTCGAATCTGGCTCGGTGCTCCAATATAGGAGAATGTATGAAGCGCGACATTTATTTTGTTAAGCCCAGCCTGATCGAGCGTTGCTGTCCGGGTCATGATACTTTTCCTACTGAAACCTACAATAATCGGCGTAGCAAAAAGGCTCGTAGCCGCGATAAAAAACTTGAACATCGCATGGCTCGCCATTTGCTGAATCGTAATATTGTTGATATAAATATGATGTAATTGCCCTTTCCTCTAATGGTAAGAGAGCGGACTCTGACTCCGTCAATCAAGGTTCGAGTCCTTGGAGGGCATCCAAATTTGGGGAAGCGGCACAGTTGGAGAGGTGCGTCAGACTGTAAATCTGATCTTTAACCGGTGAGTTGGTTCGAATCCATCCTTCCCCACCAAATATAAGGATACTGCAATGGGATTGTATAACTGGAAAAGAGATTACCACGACGCCAGAGATGTATACGTACAGAATCATCCTGCTTTTACTTTAGTTAAGACCTCGCATCCAACCGTTGACCTTCGCAAGATTTGCCCGCCTGTATTTGACCAGGGTACGATTGGCTCTTGTACAGGGAATGCCATTGTGGCTGCTGTTGAGTTCCTAGAGAATAAAGATCATGATTTTGAAAAGGACAATACTTTAATTTCGCTAAGTCGTCTGTTTGTTTACTATAACGAACGATCGATTGAAAACAGTGTCAACCAAGATGCTGGTGCACAAATTAGCGATGGTATTGCTTCTATCACAAATACTGGTGTTTGTACTGAAGCCTTGTGGCCATACAGCACTGGAAAGATTTTCATCAAACCTGCTGATGCTGCCTATGCTGATGCTGCTACCCGAAAGATTACTGCTTCTGCTCGTGTAAGTCGCGATAACGGAATGGATGATATCAAGAAAGTTCTTTCATCGGGATATCCTATTGTCTTTGGCTTTAGTGTATTCGATGAATTTCAATCAGAAGACGTCGCTGCAACTGGTGTTCTTCACATGCCTCCTCATAACGCTACTCCTATTGGCGGTCATGCTGTCCTTATGGTAGGATATGACGATGCAAAACAGCGTGTTATCGTTCGTAACTCATGGGGTTCTGCTTGGGGAGATAATGGCTATTTCTACATGCCATATGCATATATTACTGACCGTGATCTTGCCAGCGATTTTTGGACAGTCACAAAATAAAACTTGACTTTGTTTTTGATATAGCGTATAAGTAATATTGAATGCGCCCGTAGCTCAGCTGGATAGAGCGCGAGACTTCTAATCTTGAGGTCACAGGTTCGACTCCTGTCGGGCGCGCCATAAATAAGTTATATTCTCACTGTTAATCAAAAACTACTTTTATATAAGTAATATAGATTAACAGTAGGATTGCTCATGGATTACCAGAAGATATACAAATCACTCATTGATCGGGGTCTTAATAGATTCAGAGATGACCAAACATATTATGAAGAACATCATATTGTTCCTCGTTGTATGGGTGGTTCTGATGATAAATCAAATCTGGTATATCTAACCCCAGAAGAACACTATGTGGCACATCAACTTTTGGTGAAAATATATCCTAACAACTTTAAGTTGATTATGGCCGCTCAGATGATGATACCCAATCGTTCTTCAAATAAGTTATATGGTTGGATAAGAAGAAGTTTTAGTAAAGTAATGTCAGAATCTCAATCTGGCTCGGGCAACTCTCAGTTTGGAACCATGTGGATAAATGATGGTGTTATTTCCAAGAAAATAACAATCGATTCTGTGGTACCAACTGGTTGGAATAAAGGTAGAGTTAAGAAACAAAAGATCAAATCTCAATCAAAACTAGAACTTCGCAGATTAAAAAATATAGAAGTTTATAGAGAATATTATAAGATTTATTGTGAATATGGATGGGAAAAGTTCGTCACAATAGTTGACTATAAGTATACAAAATCAAACTTTGTAACTAGATGTTCTGATTTGCTTGAAGAGTTTGTTTCTCAGAATGGTAAAAAAAGAGGTATTTAGTTTGTTCCTGTGTGGGGGAATTGGTAGACCCAGTTGACTGTTAATCAACCGCTCACGCATTGTAGGTTCGAGTCCTACCGCAGGAGCCATTTTTTGGAGTTATTCGGAATTATTGGAGCATAAAATATGGCAAAGTATGTACTATATGTAAATGTGGATGATATCCCTTCTGGAGCTATTGATGAGACAGTTTCTTCTTATACTAAGATTATGGAAGAATCTGACTTTTTCTCTCCTCTTGATTCAGTTCTTGTCTTACATCGTAAGCAGCTGCCTACTGAACTTGTTGTTATTGAGCCGTAAGGAATTTTATTATGGATATTGACCTTCTACCGACGTTGGTTCCTAGCGTATTGTTTAATACTCGTGTCCGCGATGATTCTATCGAAGGACCGAATCCGTATCGCTGGCAAGATGTTACCACGTTTGAGTTGTTTGCAGGTAAGCGAGTTGTTCTTTTCTCTCTTCCGGGAGCGTTTACTCCTACCTGTTCGACATATCAGCTTCCTGATTTTGAAAAGCTCTATCCTGATTTTAAGAAGCTAGGTATCAAGGACATTTATTGCGTAAGCGTCAATGATGCTTTTGTTATGAATGCTTGGGCAAAACAGCAGAAGCTGAAGAAAGTCAAAGTTATTCCTGATGGTAATGCCGAATTTACTCGTAATATGGGTATGGATGTTAGTAAGTATAATCTTGGATTTGGTATTCGTTCTTGGCGTTACGCAGTAGTTGTCAATAATGGCAAGATCGAAAAGTGGTTCATTGAGCCAGGTAAGCGTTGGGATGCTGATGATGATCCTTACGGTGAAAGCTCTCCTCAGAATGTATTGGCATGGCTAAAGGAAAACGTATGAGTCCTGACGAGGTTAAGACTCGTATGAACGAAATGATGCAATTCATTGATGGTAGTATTATGCTTGCTGATCCTAATGAGATTTTGATGCTTGCTTGCGCGATGCTCACTAAGTGTAAAGATATTTTCGACCAACAACTCGGTGAAGAAGGAAGAAAAGGCATGTTTAAGGATTTTTGTTGATACGGATGATATAAATAATGTATATTATGGAATCTAGAAAGCACTAATAAAGGAGACTAAAAGTGCCAAATACCCAACTCTCTCTTGGTGAGAGGTTGGCAGATAAGTGCGCAACCCTTATGGGTTCCTGGAAATTTATTATTTCCCAAACTCTGATTTTGATGCTTTATATTCTCTGGAACACGGTTTCTAACCATCCGTTTGATCCATATCCCTTTATATTCCTGAACTTAGCTTTGAGTTTCCAGGCTGCATACGCTGCCCCTGTTATTATGATGGCTCAAAATAGAGTCGAAACGTTAGATAGACAAAGATCTATTGATATTTACAACTTAGAAACTGGCCAGCATAAAAAGATGCTTTTGCTAGAAAAACATTTAGATGAACACTTTGATGATCTTGATGAAAAGTTCGATGAACTTACATTTAAAATTGATGAACTAAATAATAGAAGTTAATAACTTCGCCGGATTAGCTCAGTGGTAGAGCAACCGCCTTGTAAGCGGTAGGTCGCGAGTTCGAATCCCGCATCCGGCACCATAATTGTGGGGTGGCAAAATAAAAATTGCTACCCCATTTTTTACTTGACTTCCCATATATAATGAGGTATAATTAGTACCATGATGAACATTAAGATAGAACACCTTTCCGACACATCTGATTGTGAAACCTGCGGCATGAGCTGGGCAGAAGGCGCAATCGTATATTTGAACGAGGAGGTTCTTCTCGAAATGATTCCTCATGCAAGCTGTTTTGGCGGAGACCATTGGTCTGAGTCAGACATTTATAAAAACATTTTGTTGAAACTTGGTTACCAAATAGATGAAGGATTTGATTATGGAGAAAATTAAGGTATATTCCAAGCCCGCATGCGGTTACTGCGATGCTGCTAAGAAGCTGCTAGAGAGCCGTGGTCTTGCTTATATTGAACTTAATGTACAAGAGGAAGCAAATCTTGATGATCTCAAGATGCGTGTTCCGAATGCCAGAAGCGTTCCTATCATTCTTATTGGTGACACTATTATTGGAGGCTATGCCGCACTTATGGAACATTTGAATCAAACTCGTGTAGATATCGCTGCTCTTGAAAACTATCTGAACAAGAGCGCAGTTATGGTAGAATTTACTAAGGCTGACGGATCGGTCCGTAAACTTTGGGGTACTCGTGATCAGTCGATCATTCCTGAAGGTTCGGTTAGCGGTAGCGGTCGCGCTTCCAGCCCTGACACTATTGCTGTTTGGGATCTTGAAAATGAAGGCTGGCGTTCGTTCCGTAAGGACAGCGTTATTGACTTCAATGTGAAGCTCTACAAGTAATTACTGTTGGGGCGGTCTATTGATCGCCCCATTTTTTGAGAGAGAAATTATGGATAAGTTTATGGTCGGGCTGTTTAGTGTGCTTGGTGCTATTGCCATTTCTTGTATGTTTGGCATGCTTTGTGCACTACCTGTCATGTGGATCTGGAATGACTCACTTGTTCCTGCTGTTACGTTTGCCCATCCTATTAGTTGGGTTCAGGCATGGGGACTTATGATTCTGACTTCGCTTCTGTTTAATACCAAGATTACAAAGGATTGATTATGGGTAAGATTATTCTAGCAAGCATTCTTGGGTTTGTTGCTCTTCTTGGGTTGGGCTTTGGACTTGATTATCTCGGCTATGCTGAGTATGGGTTCTTCGCTCCTCGTTATCGTGCTGTTGACAGCAAGGTATTCCACGAGTCGGAACAGTACAATGAAGGTATGGTCCGCGATCTTACTGAACTGCAGCGTCAGTATGTAACTGCTGATGAAGAGGGTAAGGAAGCACTGCGTCCCATCATTCGTCATCGTTTTGAAGTCTATCCGGAAGACAAGATGCCAGCTGATCTTCGCAACTTCTACGACTCCATTAAGTAAGGAAAAGTAGCATGAACAAGGTTCTTGTTATTGCTGCTCTGGCAACATCGGTTGCTCTGAGTGCATGTTCTGAAGCGCAGCCTCGCCAGTACACTGCCGATGAAATTCAGAATCAAAAGCAGGAAGAAATGTCTAAGCAGGGTGTCGAATCAGTCGGTCTTCCTGCTATCAAGAACTTCCAAGAGAAGCGATTGATGAAGGACATTCTTGAAATGCGCGATGATCCTAAGCTGGTTACATACACGTATACTCAGGACATGAACGGCCATTTCCACAAGATTTGTAACTCTATCGGTTATGGTCTCCCGTATGCGACACAGTACACTTCTCCGCAGAAGGAATCGGATCACAGCTATCAACTGGCGTTGCCGCAGGCTGATCCGAATGGACTCTATAGTCCAATAAGTGCCGATGGTACTTGGGTTCTCTGTAAAGTTCCTGGCAAAGATAAGCTAGAACCGCAGTACATTGAGCCTCATGTTCTTGTGACTACTTTCCCTCTTACTAATTAAGGAAATATATTATGAACAAGTTTATTACTTTTGTTGGACTCGCTGCTACTCTTGCTCTTGCTGGGTGTAACGATATTCCTCAGTCCTCTGATACGATTCAGAATCAAAAGCAGGAAGAACTGAGCAAGCAGAGCGTAGAATCTGTTGGTTTGCCTGCGATCCATAACTTTCAGGAAAAGCGCATCTTCAAGGATATTCTTGAACTTCGTGATCAGCCGAATCTTGTTACGTATACCTATATTCTTGATTTGAATGGTCGCCCGCACAAGATTTGCGACTCGATTGGGTATGGTCTGCCTTACGCTACTCAGTATACCAGCCCTCAGAAGCTCGTTTCCAGCTGGAACAATGACCATGGCCGTATTCCGATGCCTCAGGCTGATCCTAATGGTCTGTTTAGCCCTGTTTCTGCCGATGGTACTTGGGTTCTCTGTAAAGTTCCTGGCAAGGATAATGTCAAGCCTGTCTATATCGAACCGCACGTAATCGTTTCGCCCTTCCCGGTTGGAATGTAATAATGAAGCATGAACTTTCTGGTTGGGAATATTGGAAGGCAGTAATAGCAAAGTGGCTAGTGGTTAATGTCGCATCTAGAATTAGCCCATTGGCTGTTACTGCCCTTTGCTTAGAAGTTGCTGATATGTATTATAGTACATATGAAGCACAAGAAAATGAGGAATATAATGACTGAATATACACCATTCGCACGTAATGAAACCAACCAGAACTCTAAAGGCGGAACTGAACTTGCTGTAGAAGGTGTGCAGCGTGCTGTAGAAAGTTCTTCTCTGCTGAAGGGTAATCTAGATAAGTTTCAGTTTATTGCTTCTCGCGTTCGCGAGATTCATGAAGATAAGATTCGTATTCTTCATCTTCATGATCTTGCTGTGGATCCAGAGTCTAAGCATCTTGAAAACGCTAATCTTCGTAATCGCTTTCATAAGCTAGTCTTTGTTTCAAATTGGCAAGCCAATCAGTATCGCGATTATCTTGGCGTTCCTTTTGATGTTAAGTCGACTGTTATCGAAAACGGTATTGATTCGTTTAAGATGGCTATCAAACCCAAGGACTTTTCTGGTCCTATTCGTTTGATCTACGCCTCGACCCCTCATCGCGGCTTGGCTCTGCTTGTTCCTGTGTTTATTGAACTTGCTAAGCATAATCCTAACATTGTTCTTGATGTGTATAGTTCTTTTGAACTGTATGGGTGGTCTGACCGCGATAAGGAATATGAGGCGCTGTATCAGGCTTGTCGAGATCATCCGAAGATCAACTATCATGGTTCTGTGGATAACAAGACTGTTCGTAAGGCCATGGTTGATGCACACATTCTTGCATATCCTAGCATTTGGCAGGAAACTTCTTGTCGTGTTCTTATTGAAGCGATGATGGCTGGTTGTCTGTGTGTTCATCCGAATCTTGCTGCTTTGGCTGACACTGCTGGTGGTCAGACTCTGATGTATGACTTCGATATGGATCCTAATGTTCATGCAAGTCTGTTCTATTCTACACTTGGGCATGCAATTAACATTGTGCAACAGGCTCAAGGTCATCTTGAATTTGTTCAACAGTATGCCGAACGTCGCTTCTCATGGGAAGTGATTGGTCCTAAGTGGGAAGGTCTGTTCTTGTCACTGCTTGAAGAATATAAGGACAAGTCGCTGGCTCCTCCTTCGCAGATGTTCAGCTATAAAACAGCTTGACTTTACCGGCAACCTATAGTATAAAGGTGTCATGAAAAAGAAAGCTATATCCCGCTCCGCCCAGTTGACTCTCGAAGAAAGGCATTATGGCCCTGAGCCTGTGTTTCTTGGAGAGTTGACTGATTCTCAGTTCTCAACTGCTCTGAACTGGTACAACTACATGCATACCGTGGATACGGGTAAGAAGTGGTTGTTTCAGTATCTTAAGCAAGAAAATAAGAATCAGCTTATTGCGCGTCTGCGTAGTCTGCCTGATTGGAGAATCCCAACGACTAGCTGTTGGGTTGCACGTATGTGTCTCAATGGAACTGTCTTTTCTAAGCCTGTGATGGATCGTTTTTACGGTCGCCTGACTGATGCTGCTAATCATGCAGAAATTGCTAAAGAAGCTAAAGCTGAAGAAACGAATGTGGTTTCTATTCAAGATCGTGTTCGGGCTAAGATTGATCAGCTTATCACTGATTGCGAAGAAGCTCTTGACAATGATCCTAATCTTGACATCTACACTTGGTTGCAAAACAAGGAAGCTACTCAGCAGGCAGCTACTACTCTTTGTGACTATTATCTCAAGTCATACCTTGACTGGGAAACCCCTCACGCTGATGTGATTGATGTTTGTGGTAAGAAGAAGTTCAAGGAACATCAGGAATACTGGACTGACTTCATCACTAATGTTGATCGATACATTCAGAACAAGAAAGTCGTTAAGGTTCGTAAGCCTAAGACTTTCAAGGCTAAGACTGCTGTTGACTTGGTCAAGAATGTTAAGTATGCTTCTGCATTCCCTGAACTGAAACTGGTTTCTGCTGCTCCTGCCAATATCGTTGGTGCAACTTCCCTATGGGTCTATAATCATAAATATAGAGTCCTTGGTGTTTACCATACCAATAACCCAAAGGGATTGTCAGTGAAGGGTACTACGATTACTGGATTTGATCCAGACCTGTCTATCGGCAAGAAGCTCAGGAAGCCTGAAGAGGTTCTTCCTCAGGTAATGTCTGCGGGCAAAGTAACCCAACGCAACCTGCTGGGTGGTATCAAGACAGCTGAAATTAAGCTGACTGGAAGGATAAACTCCGATACCATTCTGCTAAGGGTTATCAAATGAATGAAAACAATGTAGTAACGTTTCCTAAACACAATCCAAGAGCACCTGATCCCGAACAGGTTAAAGAAGTTATTCGAGAGTCTAAAGAAGAACTAATAGATATGGCATCAGAGAATCTTATTGAAAATCTCTTTGTTGCTATTGATATGATGGGATTCACTATCTCAGGTGATGAATGTTTTAAGGATGCGTTACTCGTTGCTGAATCTATTAAGTCTTTACTTGCCCGTAGTGTGAACGCTGAACACCCACTTCAAGCAGTTGCTACTGATATGATTTCATTAGAAGATGCTGAGGAAACAACTGAGGAAAATTAAATGATTATTGTGGATTTGTCACAAGTTATGGTTTCTACAATTATGTCGTCGCTTAAGGGTAAGCAAAGTGACATTGAATTGGATGTTAATCTTATTCGGCATATGGTTCTGAATACTCTTAGAACCAATATCAATAAGTTTAAAGACGAATTTGGTGATGATGTTGTTATCGCTTGCGATAGTGGTAATGTTTGGCGCAAGGATGTCTTCCCCTATTACAAGGCTCGTCGTAAGATTGATCGTGATGCTTCGTCGCTTAATTGGAATGAATTCTTTGAGTGTATGAGCACCATCCGTGATGAGCTGCGTGACTACTTTCCGTATAAGGTTATTCGTGTAGAGCGCGCTGAAGCTGATGATATCATTGCAATCATTTGTAAGGAATATCATCCTCACGGCAAGATTATGATTCTGTCTGGAGATAAGGATTTCCAGCAGCTTCAAAAGTATCGCAACATCTTTCAATACAACCCTGTTCTTAAGAAGAATGTGGTTTGTAATGATCCTGAGAAGTTTCTGAAGGAACAGATTCTCAAGGGTGATAGCTCTGATGGTGTTCCTAATATTCTATCAACTGACAGCGTTTTTGTTGATGGTGGTAGGCAAACTCCGCTTACTGCCAAACGTATCGCTGTATATATTGATGCTGAACCTCAAGATGTTATGAGCACCATGGTGCTTCGTAACTATTCGAGGAATAAAACTCTTATTGACTTGGATAATGTTCCGGCATATATAGAAGAGGAAATCATTAAGCAGTATGAAAACCCAGAAGGTGCGACCGATAGGTCTAAGCTGTTTAACTATTTCATCACACACAAGTTGAAGAATTTAATGGAAACGATTGGAGATTTTTAATACAATGGCAATTAAGTCTATTCATGAAATTCTTACGATGATCGACAACGTAAAAGATGTTGAAGCTCGTAAGGCTGCATTGCGTCAGGCCAATGCACAAGTACCTGCAGCGATTCAGGTGATTCGTCTCGCTATGGACAGCAATCTGCAGTTCGCACTACCTCCTGGTGATCCGCCGTATAAGCCATGTGAGGCTATTGATCAGCATGGTCGTCTGCATCAGGAAATTCGTAAGATGCAGTACTTCATGGTTGGTGGTCCTGATATTCACCAAACTAAGAGGGAAGTTCTTTTCATTCAGGTCTTAGAATCTATTGATCCTGAAGATGCAAAACTTCTGTTACATGCAAAGAACAAGAAACTTCCTTATAAGAAGATTACCCGCAAGATTGTAGAAGAAACTTTTCCTGGGATGCTGTCGGATGAGCAAAAGTAAGAATTCGCGCCACAATAATACCTTTTCGGATTATGATGATGACTATTATGATCCGAAGCGCGAAAAGAAGTTTAAAGACAAACGTAAAAACAAGGTAATTCAAAGAGCGTTAAAGACTCTTGATGTTGATACGTTGATGGATCTTGATGAAGACGAAGATTATTAAGTCATAAATATCTTTTTAATACTTGTAATTGGAGTCTTTATGCGATGTCTTACTGGGGATACCACACACTATTAGATTGCAGCGATTGCAATCTCGAAGCGATTACTAATCCTGATACCCTACGCAATTGGGTAAAAGAGTTGGTTGTAGAAATAGAAATGGTTCCCTACGGCGAACCTCAGATTCTTCATTTCGGTCACAATGAAATCCATCTGGAAGGATGGACTGTTATTCAGCTGATTGAAACCAGTAACATCATTGCACACTTCAATGATCATACTGGAGAAGGATACATCGATATCTTTTCTTGTAAAGAATATGACGACGATCTGGCCGTGGCAATTGTTAAGAAATATTTTAATCCTTCTAAGATTCGGAAGAATTTTATCACCCGCCAGGCTGATTGATTTAATAAATAATGCAAAGGAGTTATTTGTTTTGTTTGCAATTATCAAAATGCCATCTTTGCATAGCTACTAATTGTCCGACTTTATTACAGTGAGGGCAGGTATCTATAATTGAATTTCTTTGTTTATTTTTTAATGCCACTTTTTCTATTACGTATTTTTGTTGTAACGGGGTAACTACTCCATATTTTATTTTATTTGTGTTTGCTGCTTTGCTTCTATTATTATTCTTGTTGGGAGAATTTAATTGTCCGTTTCTTATGTTAATTCTGGCAGATTCAGACATTTTTATTCCTTTTTTTCGAACAGTATTTGTGGCTCCCTCACCCCCATCTGTTCTATTTAAAAGAATTCCTGTTTCTATGTCTTTTCTTCCATACCAACGAATGTATCTGCGCTCAAGAGCAAATGCTCCAAGTTCTGTTAAGTTTCTTTCTAAAAATACTATTTTTGTAGTATCTTTAGGTACTGAAATCCCATGATGTTTGGAATAAGCTCTTTTATTTTTGCCTTTGCCAATATAGTATGGCAGTCCTGTTTTCTTATTAATGTATGCGTAAACGTAATAAATAGTCATGCTGGTCTCCTAGTAAGATTAGAATCAGTGGGACGGCCATCCGCGACTGATACTTTATTTATAAGGAATTTTTAATTCTATGCCAATGTATGGACTCTATAACACTGAATCTAAAGAAGAATTTGACGTGTTTATGTCATATTCTTCGCTAGAGGTATATCTTTCCGAAAATCCCCACATTGTAAAAGTCCCGTGTGCTCCCGCCATCGTTTCCGGTGTCGGGGGTATCAAAACAGACGATGGATTTAAAGAAATGATTGGGAAAATCGCTAAGGCTAATCCGTATACCCCTCTTGGTCAGAAAGAAGGTTCAAAGGGTGTAACGGAAACCAAGTTACGTAATGCAGTAAATAGGGTGAAGAGCAAAGTGGGAGGACCGCTTAATTAGAGTGAACACCATTGGTTATGGTAACTTCCAGTTAAACAAGGATCTCTATGATAGACGAGACGGAAAGACCATTAACTAAAACTCAGTTAAAGAAATTAAGAAGAAGCCAAAGAGGAGAATCTTCTGCAACACCAAGTTTTGTGCTAAATCCAATTACTCCGATAACACAAAACCAACAAAAAACATTTGATTATTATGCTGACGGTGATCATCTATTCTTGCATGGCTGCGCCGGTACAGGCAAAACCTTTTGTGCTATCTATCTAGCATTAAGAGAACTATTTTCAGAAAAGAATGATCGAAAGAAATTGGTCATTATTAGAACCGCCCAATCGTCTAAAGATATCGGATTCCTCCCTGGTTCCGAGAAACAAAAACTGGAAGTTTATGAGTCTGCTTATAGAGCCATCTGCTCGGAATTATTCCGAAGAGGAGATGCTTACGATATTCTCAAACAAAAGGGGATTATTGAATTCCACAGCACCTCGTTCTTACGTGGCACGACCATTGACGACGCAATTATTCTCGTCGATGAGGTACAAAATCAGCGTTACGTCGAGCTACGCACTGTCCTCACGCGTACAGGAGATAATTCCAGGATCATCTTATGTGGTGACACTAAGCAAGATGACCTCACTAGCGATAGATTCAAAGAATCCAGTGGTCTATCTGAGATGATGAAAGTTTTTAATGTCATGGATTGTATGGCTACTGTGCAATTTGAGATTGAAGATATCGTTCGCTCAGGATTTGTTAAAGACTTTATTAAAGCTGAATATCAACTAGGTTTGTATTGACTTACTGACCCAAACAGGGTATAATATATTATGTTCAAACATGAAATCATAACGCTCCCAGAACCGATCGTCGAAACACTATCCGGCGGTCGGTTCTACACATCACCCGAAGGCAAAAAGTATCCTTCCGTCACAACTATCATGGGCGAATATTCCAAGAAAGCCATAATGGAATGGCGCGAGAGAGTTGGTGTTGTTGAAGCACTCAGGATATCTGGACAAGCAGCGAGCAGAGGAACTGCTCTTCATACTGTTTGTGAGAAGTATCTACTTAATGATCCAGATTATCTCAAGAAAGCTCTTCCGTCAACAGTATCGTTATTCAATCAGATCAAACATCATTTGGATGATAACATCGGTGTTGTTCGTGGTATTGAAACTCCACTCACCTCTGACTACTTGAAGATTGGTGGGCGTATTGACTGCGCTGCTGAGTGGAAAGGTCGTAACTCCATCGTAGACTTTAAGTCATCCACTAAGATCAAGCCTGCTGAATGGATCAAGTCATACTTTATGCAAACAGCTATATATGCAGTTATGTTTGAAGAACGGACAGGAATTCCTGTTCCTCAGCTTGTTATTGTTATGGCTGCTGAAGAAAGTAATTACGGTAAGATATTCATTCGTAAGCGTGATGATTATATCAAAGATGCCATGGAACTTATAAGGGACTATTATGTCAAAAAAGATCTGTCCGAAGTGCTCCGCTGAACACGAAAAGCCAGGAAAATTCTGCAGTCGTCAGTGTGCTAATTCCAGGCAATTCAGTCCTGAGAGTCGAGCCCTTTTGGCTAAGAAACAGAGCGAGTATCTTAAGACTGAGAAGGGCAAACAACAAAAGATTCAAATGGAAGAAGTTGTGAGTGATGTTAAGTTTCGACAATCAGAACAAAAATATCGTGATGAGTTTGATGAGCCTTTGGGAATCGTAGACTTTGATGATGAATATGACTCGCATTGGACTCGGGTTGATGATGGAGAATTTAATGGATTCTAGTTATCCTATATTTTTGACTATTGTTTTTGCTGTTCTTAAATCGGTGGATCTTATCACCTGGGACTGGCACTACGTTTTTCTACCTGTGTTTGTCGATTGTGCATACATGTATTTTTTCGTTGTGTTTATTATCGTTTATCGTTTTATAAAAAGGAAGTAATATGGACAATGTCGTTAGAGTAGATTTTACAAAGAAGACTTTATCTCGTGCTGATGAATTTCTCCAAGAACTCAAGGGTGAGCTGATGGAAGAAGATATTCAGGAAATTATAGACTCAGCTTTAGATTTTAGTGTCTATAGCGACATGGATAAAGATCTTAAGATCATTGCTGAAGAGTATTATCGTCTACTAAAAATAACTTGACTTTGGGTTTTGTTTTTGGTATACTAGGGGTGAAAGGAATTTGTTATGACTATGCAATTGATGCCCGCCTATGTAACCACAAACCGTAGTGGCAAGAAGCGCAAGAAGACTAACACCAATGATCCTGCCTACCAAAAGCTGCTGAAAAAGTATGGCTTTGAAACTGGTCCTAAGAAGAAAGCTGCACCTAAGAAGCTCGGTAAATTGTTTGCTGGTACTGTTGCGCAAGACCACCGAGAGATGTATCCTTCAGGTGAAGGTGTTGGTGTGGCTTTTGCTCGTAAGGAACAGGTGTATACTGGCGAACGAAAGTTGCTTGGTGTTGCTGTGATGCATAAGTCTAATCTTGTTCCTGTATTCAGCCAGGAAGATGCTGAAGATATTGCTAAGATGCGGAGAGGTTGATGACTGAATCTGAAACTAAAGACTTTGAAAAGTGGCTAGAAAAGTTTCTAAAGTGTCCTATTCTACTGGAACAGGAAGCGAAGATTGTCTGCGCCATGATCGATGGCACTATCAATAAGGAAGGTGCCAAGAAAGTCTTTCAATGGGTTGTCGAACAAAACCTCAAAGCGCATAATGAGTTTGTAAAAGAACATGGAGGCAATTGTGCCTGATATTCATGATGACTCATTTGAAGAGAAAATGGAAGAGTATTTTTCTAATAATAAACTTCAAGTAGAAGCCTATGAAGGTGAACTAGAACATCTTCGTAAGTTTCATAGTCTTATCGATCACACCATTCTAGCAGAAAAACTTGGTGATCGTTACTTCATCTGTGGTGAAGGTGGTGGCAAGGATGCTAATCGTTTGCCAGAGACAATTCATGTGTGTCCTGCCTATGGTTGTGATTGGTTTGTTGTTTATAAAAAGACCGATGAAACTTTTGGTCCGGAGTGGTAGAAATGAAAAGTAAAAAGTTTGTTGGCATCAAAGATGTAACAAAAGCCACTCCTTCTGGCGGCGCTGTTACTGTTGCGTTCGGTGATCTCATCTTTGATGATGATACTAAATCGGATAGTCTCGCTATTCAAATAGTAGATAAAGAATCTAATATTGTTGCTCAATTTGCAATGTTGCCTGCTACTTTTGGTATTCTCTTGGAATGTATTAAAGAACTTTATGAACACTCAGAATGAATTCTTCGATGAAGCCTGCATCATGATTGGTATGGGTTGTGCGCATATGAAGGCTGAAGGCATAAGTAATCAAGAAATTATCACCACTCTTAGAAATCTTAAGAGTGCCATCAGTCAACTTATTGCTGAAGAATTAACAGAAGATGAATCATAATATCGCATATTCTTTGCTGAGTTGCACACCCACAAATAGTCTTGAAGAAATAAAAAAGAGCTATCGAAAGATGGCTCTTAAGTATCATCCAGATCACAACAAAGCAGAGACAGCAATAAATGATTTTCGTCTTGTTAATGATGCATTTACCTTTTTACAAAAACATTATATACAGCAGAAACCAAAATTCGTCCCAAGTGGCAAAGAAGATAGATATTATAGATTTATAAGCAAGAACACAAGTAAGATTTTGTTGCCAGAAAAGTATCTCGGTAACGATACTATAATCAATTTTATGTTAGATGATAAAGAATACAGAGTTGTGTTTCCTGCAGGGACTTCTTTACCCAAGCGCGTATCCCTAAATAATGGACTATCGTTCATTGTTGACGGGGAATGAAATGCTTAAATCAATAGAATCTTTCTTTGTTCTTACCTTCACAGGTAAAGATAACCACACACCAGATATTGGCCGTATCCTTTGGGCTATTGGCGTCTTGATCTTTTTTGGTCTTGCTGTCTATGATACTGTTATTTTACATAACGCATTCAAAGCAAGCGAATATGGTCTTGGTCTTGGTGGAACTCTTGCTGGTGGTGGCGCTGCTCTTGGGTTCAAGGCTAAAACAGAACCTGAGTCATAATAAAACAACTTGACTTTTAATTGTTATAAGAGTATAATGCAATTGTAGTGTGAAATGTAGTGTGGAAGGAATTTCTTATGACTATGACGGCAGGAATCTACTATGTGGGCGATTTGGCGTATGTGATGCACGATCGCTGGGATAAGGTATGCGATAAGACCATCAACGGTTATGATTGTGTTGATGGTGAGTTTGTTCTTGAAGATGGTACTCGTTTCGCTTCGTATGGCACTGCTTGGGGCGATGGTCAATATGAAGACAACTACGGAAACAGCTACGGCGTTGATGCTGGACTGATCGGATGCATTCGCGTCAGCGATATTGCTGAAGATGAGCGCAAAAACCTTAATCTCGGTAACGTTCATACATTCCATGATCCGTTTGAGACTGGGTATACGGACCCGCATGAACAGCGTCCCGGTAAGATCTATTTCGGTGATTTGGTAGTTGATACCAATCCCGACTATGATGAAGATGAATATGATGAATATGATGAATACGATGATGAGTATGCTTATGGTTCGGAGGATGCATAATGTTTTATGATTTTAGTCAAAACAATTCTGGTGGTAACTTCCACCATGATTCGTTCCACGGTATTGGTTATCATGTAATCATTGAAGCAGATTCGGCCGAAGAAGCAAATATGCTCGCTGAGTCGAAAGGTATCTATTTCAATGGTTGCGATGATGATCGTGATTGCCCTTGTTGCGGTGATCGTTGGTCGTCTGTTTGGTCTGATGATCGCGGCACCGAAACTCCCACGATGTATGGTGGTCCTGTTACGGGTGGTTGGGGTATTCCTAGCTATATTCACTACAAGAACGGCACTGTTGCTGCTGTTGGAGATGAACGATGAAAGTTTCTATCTCAAAGCCTGTTGATGTTGATATCAAGACTGTTTGTGTCCACGTTAAGGTTCGTGATGAAGGCTTTTATCAGTATCTTGATGATACGGGTGAGGTCGTTAAAGAACAAGAGGGTTATGTTCCTTCGTTCTTTCCCGGAGACCATTGGGGCGATTATCTGATCTTGGATATTGATCTTGATACAGGTAAGATCATCAATTGGGACCCAGAACGGGTTCGCTCAGGTCTCGCGCGTGCTTTGGGTGTTGAAGAATGAAGCCTCTCATTCACGCTAAAGTTTCGGTAAAGCGTCATGGTGGGTGTGTAGAGGACTATCTGCCCATCCATGAATTTATTGATTCATCAAAGATTGCCATGCCTGATGTTCGGCATCGTGCAATTCTCCATAGCTCTTTTGGTTGTTATATGGCTGAACGCATTTTCGGCACATACATCACCAATGCGCAAGGAAAGGATGTATCTGTTCGTGACCTTGCAGAAGAACACATTCAAGAAGATCTTGGCTTTATTCCTGAAGTATCAGATTGGCTAGGTAAAATAGAATTGCAACCTTGGATGTCTGGTGGAGCAAAGAAGCGTCGTGAAGAAAGGTTGGTCGACTGATGGCTTACAGTAAACAAGAAATCATTGAAATGTTTCAGGAGGAAGATCCTGAATGCGAATTAATTGAAGTTGGTGATTGGATCGATCAAGGTAAGCGTTCTTATTGTACTTCAATTATAAAGATTGAAGATACGTACTACGAAATTGAAGAGTGTCGTTCGGGATCGTATTACACCGATTACTACTACGATGATCCTGAAATCCATGAAGTAACTCCCAAAGAAGTTGTGATTACCAAAACTGTTTATGAAAGGGTGAAGTGATGAGTGCTTTTGATAATATTACCAAGAAGATTGCTGAAAAGAATGCCGAAATCGATGCTCTTAAGAAGGCGCATATGAAGGAACTTCAGTCGTCGTTTTGTTGCCAACAAAAATGACAAGTAATGCTATTGATCTCGCCCGGAAACTGGCAGAGGATCTTGATTTGCCGCTGATAATCTTTAGAACCGGTGGCAATGATGGTACAGCCGCCGATCCCGATACTGTTTTTGGAGTGGACACTGTAGAAAAATTAGAGAGAGTTGTTCTTTCCAGATTAGAACAAAAAGCGAGAAAGGGCAAATTTCAACGACCGACGAAGAATTGACTGATGAAGATATGTGATTACCAAAACTGTTTATGAAAGGGTGAAGTGATGAGTGCTTTTGATAATATTACCAAGAAGATTGCTGAAAAGAATGCCGAAATCGATGCTCTTAAGAAGGCGCATATGAAGGAACTTCAGTCGTCGTTTAACGAGATCATCAAGTTGTTCTTTGAGGAATGCCCCAAGGTTCAGGCTGTTGTTTGGTCGCAGTACACTCCATACTTCAACGATGGTGAAGAATGTGTATTCCGTATCAATGATCCGCATTTTATTGTTGATGGATTTGATGTAGATGATCTGAAGGATCCATATGAATACGAAGAAGATGATGAATACAAGACTTTGGAATGTGTAGGTTTTGGTCATATGTCTCTTGAAGATCAACTTCTTAAGTACAAGAAAAAGCTTAATCAACCAAATGTAAGCGATTGGGCTAAAGGATACTATCTCAAATATATTGCGCGACTTGAAAACCAGTTTGAAGAGTTTCCTGGTTATGACAAGAAGATTTCTGCGTTTGTTAAGTTGCTGAACGATAATGAAGATGTGCTACAGGAAGTCTACGGCGATCACGTTGCTGTCTACCTCACGCCAGAAAAGGTTATCATTGAGGATTACAGCCACGATTAATACCGCTTGACATTAGTGTGATGTGGGGGTATAATAAGCGTAATTGAAAGGATATATAATGAATTATGAATTTCCCCACATCACCAACATCGCTGATGTGCTGCCTGCCATTGAAGGTCGCGATGAGTTTGTAGTCGCCGATAAAGGGTCATATACCGTCATCAACTACAACGTGATGATGGCTGATACGTTTCCTGATGTAAACTCTACTACTATCTCTGGGATACCAATTACGAACTTTAATGCTAAGATTCGTCGCGAACTTCGTGGTATCATCTTCGACTCCAAGACTGGTGACATCATCCGTCGTCCTTTCCACAAGTTCTTCAATGTGAATGAGCGTGAGGAGACGCAGGAGCATGTCATTGATCTTTCGCGCCCTCATGCTATCCTTGAGAAGCTAGACGGATCAATGTGCTCAGTTTTTGCTCATGAAGGTAAACTTATCTGGGGCACCAAAATGGTTGCTCAAGATTTTCATGAAATGATTAAACAATTTGTAAAGTTGTCAGATATTGATTATGAAGCATTTTGCTGGGATGTAATTAATAACGGACACACTCCAATTTTTGAATGGATGCATCCTCAAAAGCGTATTGTAATTGATTATGGTAAAGAACCTACTCTAACATTAACTGCTATTCGTCATATGGTTACTGGTCAATATGCTTCTTTAAGCGACGACCTCTAAACCAACCTTCTGGAATAGCGGCATCTTTAGGATGTCGAGTTGAATCTATACCATTGGTAATCCATATGGTATTTGATGCCGCTATTCTCATTTTCTCTAAAGCTTTGGGTGAATGTTTCTTTCCATAAAAGTGATTCTTTTCACCAATTTGAACTTCTGAAATAAATTGCTTAAATTCATCTGTATGTTTCTTACCAAGCATTCCTCTAGGATGGTTTATCTTAGCATTATGAAGTTTTCCTGGTTGTTTAGACCAATGATTCTTACCAGATAAAGATAACCCATGAACTCCATTAATTCTAGCATATGATTCATTAATATACATTGGGTTGTGCATGACCTTAAAGGTTATTTGTAGTTGAAGTTCTTTTTCTGTTGCTTCTTTTCTAGTATCATGAGTAGTGATTATATGATATTTAAATAGATGAGGATTTTCTTTTAATTCTTGTTTCCATATCTTACCATATCTAACAGAAGATACACTTCCTCTGTATCCTTCTTCTAATCTATTAATATTAGACGATCCGATATAGAATGGCGGCAGTTTGTTGCCTTTATATGTGATAAGATACGTACAATAAATACCCATAGCTGATGCTCCTGTTTAGCGTTAGAGGCTGTGGGTATGGGGATACCGCGACAGCCATCTTATTTATAAAAATAGTTGACATTTTTCCAAAACCGTGGTATACTAAACTATAAGGAATGGAGATTGACATGAAAGTTTTTGTACTTATCAAGGACGAAACTGATTATAACGGCGATCGGTATGTGTTTGGAGTGTATGAAACCTATGATGCCGCGAAAGCTGCAGGTGATTGGGAGCGTGAGAAGTCCCAAGATTGGATTGACGTGATGCGCGATGTCGGAGAAAATGTAGGTGACTGGGTACCTCAGTTCCATATTGAAGAATCGGAATTTCATAATGTTTAATCTTATTTCTCGATATAATATCCCTGTAGTTCGTGCATTCGAACCTCAGAATGATATGAAGGCTTTCCTTGAATACGTTCGTGATCTGGAAGACCTTGAAGGATTCGTGGTTCGCTTTGATGATGGACATATGTTGAAATTGAAGTGTCAGTGGTATCTCCAGATTCATCGTGCAAAGGAAGCAATTCTACAAGATCGCAACATCGTTGAAATCATTCTGGATGAAAAGCTGGATGACATCAAGGCTCATCTGCCTGCCGAAGATCGTGATCGGCTGTCTGAGTTTGAGCATTATTACAACATTGAAGTTGCATTTAAATGTCTTTCTATTGAACATATCCTAGAACGGATTGAAGATGAGGGTATAGATCGTAAAACTTTTGCTCTAGATATTGCTCCTAACTTTGATCAGTACACTCGTTCTACGGTGTTTAGTTGTTGGGAAGATAAGTCTAAGGTCTATGATACTGTTCGCAATACGATCCGTAATAACCTTGGTCGCACGGCAAAGTATGAAGCCATTCGTGATGCTTGGTTTCCGGGATTGGCTTATAATGACTGATAGAGAACTTTTAAAACTTGCACTTGATCGTCTTGAACTTGCAAAGTTTATGATTAAGATGGATGGCACCTCTTCTCACGAGTTTCTTGATGAAACGATTGCTATCATCAAGCAGCGGTTGGAGAACAAAGATGTCTAAAAAGGAAATGTCTGCACTCTTGCAAGAATGGCTTGACATTCATGATGAACCGTGTCATCATGATCATCATGGCTATTGTCAGGCACATTTTTTGGAAGACAAAGGCAACTGTATTGTGGAACGAACTCGCAATCTATTGAAGGAAAAAGAAGATGACTAAGACCTGTACTATCCTTATCGGTGTACCTGCTTCTGGGAAGTCAACATGGATTAAACACCACGATCCCATGGCTAATGTCATGTCTACTGATACTGTTATTGAGTATGTCTCTAACATATACAACATGACATACAATGAGGGATTCAAAGATCTTATTAAGTTTGCCGAGACTGTTATGTGGAAACACATTCAGTGGTCTGTTGATGAAGGTGTTGATTTCGTCATCGATCGTACAAACCTCAGCCAAAAGAGTCGAGCGAAGTATATCAATTTCCTAAAGCCATATGATTATCAGATCGATGCTGTTGTGTTCGCTACTCCAAGTTGGGATGAATGGCAGCGCCGACTGAATTCTCGGCCAGGAAAGAATATTCCTCAAGATGCTATCGATAGGATGCGAGATTCTTATGTTCCTCCGAGCAATGGCGAAGGGTTTACGAACATCAAATATATCACTTGACTTCTCAGTCCGGTTAAGGTAGTATGCAATTATAGCTTGAAAGGGAAACTATGGCTCGCCGTAAACTTGCACGAATGCCGATTGATAACATTACCGAAACTGATGATCAGATCCGCGCAAAGCTGGCTGATCGATTCAGCGTACTCAATGATCTGGCTGTTGCTACTACTATGGGCGATTGCCGAGCACTTGTTGTTTCTGGTCCTGCTGGCCTCGGCAAGTCCTACATGGTCGAAGAAGTACTGAACGACTACGATGATACTGAGTCTGTTTATACTATTGTTCGCGGTTATCTGCGGCCCACGGGTATCATTCGTTTGCTCTATGAGTATCGTCACCCCGGTAATGTTCTAGTGTTTGATGATGCTGACTCGGTATTCTTTGATGAGGTTTCTCTTAACCTGCTCAAAGCTGCTTGCGACACTCTTGACAAGCGAGTCATCTCGTATCGCACTGAGAATGAGATGGAAGACGGGGATGGTGGCATCATCCCTAAGAGCTTTGCGTTTGACGGTTCCATCATCTTCATTACCAACATGGACCTTGATGGTGAGATTGCTCGCGGCTCTAAGCTGGCTCCGCATTTCTCTGCTCTGATTTCGCGTAGTCATTATATTGACTTGGCTATGAAGACTCGTCGCGACTATCTCATTCGTATTCAGATGGTTCTTGATGCTGGTATGCTTTCTAAGAATGGCTATAGTCAGGAAGAGGAAGATGATATCATGGACTTCATCCTTGAGAATTCTGATACTCTTCGTGAGCTTTCACTGCGTATGGTTATCAAGCTGGCTGCTCTTCGTCGTACCAATCCCAACAACTGGGAACGTATGGCCCGCGTGACTTGTTGCAAACAATGACGATTGATCCTGACATCTATGAAGACGCATATGGTCGGCGAGGGTATAATCCCGTCGACTGTATGGTCTGTGGTGGCATTGGTGTAGAATATGGCGAAACCTGCATCACTTGTGGTGGTGAAGGCTTCCTGATTGAGGATGAAGATTATGTTTAAGATTGGTGATAGTGTATATGCTGTTCAAAACATTGGTGCTGAAGTTGATGAACTTCAAGTAGGCAAAGTTATTGATGTTCTAGAAGAATGGCAGCCCTTTCCATATATCGTAGATTTTAATACGGGGCATAATATGCCATGCAAAGAAAAGGAGATTGCACTTGTTTAAGTTTCCTTCTATCGAACAGTTCCGTTCCACGATTCATCATGTCAAGAACCATACGCGGTATGCTGGCAAGGATGCTGATGGCAATGCTGTGTATGATCATTCTCGCCCGCTTCCTACGCTGAAGTTTTATGGTACTGTCAAGCTGCATGGTACCAATGCTGGTATCGTGTATGACGTTGCCACCGACACTATTAGCTACCAGTCGCGTGAACGTGAACTGTCTTTGACTTCTGATAACGCTGGCTTCATGCTTGCTATGATGAAGCATGAAGAAGTTATTCGTGATGTTGTCGATCAAGCTATGATTGAAATCTTTTTACCTGATCAGATTATTACCAAAGTTGCAGTGTTTGGAGAATGGTGCGGTGGTAATATCCAAAAGGGTGTTGCTCTTACTGGTCTGGACAAGATGTTTGTTGTGTTTGCAGTGAAGGTCGTCTTTGCTGATGAAACTACTCGCTGGCTTCCTGTCGGTGAGTTTGATATTCATTATCCTGAATATCACATCTATAACATCGATACTTTTCCTACCTACGAAATCGACATTGACTTCAACTTTCCTGAAATCGCTCAGAACAAAATGATCGAAATCACGGAAGCTGTTGAAGCTG